>Ga0247766_1000010_pt1 | contig 288528 bp, 226 predicted proteins | sample UWRJL223509R6_FD_179946 | JGI IMG/M metagenome (GOLD analysis project Ga0247766, IMG submission 179946) | Plant litter microbial communities from Arlington Agricultural Research Station in Wisconsin, United States - UWRJ-L223-509R-6 | ecosystem: Environmental > Terrestrial > Plant litter >... | reverse complement strand
TGGATTGAAGAGGCGCGATCCGAGGCCAGGAAGGCGATGGCTTCGGCGACCTCGAAGGGTTCGGCGCCGCGACCAATGGCGATGCCGCCGAGGCCCTTCAGGACGAGCTGGCGCGCGTCCTCAAGCGTGCCGCCTTTGGCGTCCTGAATACGCTTCAGGAAGACATCGGTCCCCTCGGTCATGATCCATCCGGGAGAGACGACGTTGACCCGCACGCCCTTGGGACCGAGTTCCTTGGAGATGGACTTGCTGTAGGTCCGAAGCGCGGCCTTGGCGCTGGCGTATGCGGTGGTTGCGTCGGGAAGCGGCAGGACCGACTGGATGGAGGTGACGTGCACCACCACGCCCGAGCCTCGGTCGATCATCTGCGGGATCAGCAGGCGATCGAGACGGACGGTCGCCAGAAGGTTCAGATTCAGTTCGGAGATCCAATGGTCGTCCGTCAAAGCGACGAAGCCGCCGCCCGGTGTAGTGGAGCCGCCGAGCACGTGGGCGAGGATGTCGACGCCCCCCAGACGCTGTAGCGCCGCCTTGGCCAGGGCTTCGCCGCCCTCGGCCGTCGTCAGGTCCGCCTGGACGAACTCAACGCCATCGAGGGGTTCCAGGTCTCCGCGGGCGGCGGTGATCACCCGGGCGCCACCAGCCAGGAAGCGCTCGACGGTGGCTCGCCCCAAGCCCTTGGTGCCGCCGCTGATGAGCACGCGCTTTCCCGCGAACTCGGTTGGATCAGCCTTGATGGTCATGCCGTGATCTCCAAGGCCTTAATGGCGTCGTTTTCGAGGGTGAAGCGGTAGGTGAAGCGGATCGGGCTGCCTTTGAAGTCGCCATGGGCGGGGCCTTCGACCACGACCTGGCCGCTCTCGTGGCGAACGGCATCTGGCGTGAAGATCGCCTTGACCGGGATTACCGCTTCTTCGAACAAGGCCCGCATCCCGGCGTGACCCTTGTGACGGCCTCCATCAGCAAAAAGGACCGCGTCGCGCGTGAAGGGGTTCAGCATGCCGTCCACATCGAGCCGGGCGTTCGCCTCGACATAGTCGGCTATGGGCTTAGGGAGTTGTATCGGCATCGCTCGGCTCCTTGACGTGACAAGGACAATTTAGCGATAGAGATCATTCGCGATAACCGGGCTAAACTGGCATGTGGCGTTGCGAAAAGCGGGACAATCTTGAAGCATGGCCTGATCGAATTTGACGCTGTTCTTGCCATTGCGCGGCGCGGATCGTTCCGTGCTGCCGCACTGGAACTTGGCCTGTCGACAACCGCGCTGAGCAACGCCATCGGCAAGCTGGAGCGCCAGCTCGGTGTCCGACTGTTCAATCGCACCACCCGTAGCGTTTCGCTGACGGACGCCGGACGGAACTTCGTCGATCAGGTTGGCCCTGCCGTAAGGACACTTCACGATGCGATGGGCGTTGCCCGCTCACAGCAGGAAACCCCGTCCGGAACCCTTCGGATCAATGCATTCGCAACAGGAGCACGGGAAGTTCTTGGTCCACTCTTGCTAGAGTTCTTGCGTCGCTATCCGCAGGTGCACATCGATCTCGTCACCGAAGGCCGAATCGTGGACATCGTTGCCGATGGGTTCGACCTTGGCCTGAGGAGTGCCGACCTCGTGCCTAGCGATATGATTGCCATTCCGGTGGGGCCTCCGCGCAGCTTCGCGGTGGCTGCATCGCCAGCCTACTTCAAAGCCAACGGTAAGCCCCGCGTGCCTCCCGACCTTCTGCGCCATTCATGCCTTCGCATCCGGCTGCCGAATGGCGCGCTGCATCACTGGCAATTCGAGAAGGACGGTCAGCCCGTTCAGATCGACGTTCAAGGTCCTATCACGCTAGACGAGGCCAGCCTCGCGCGCATCACTGTCCTTGATCACGTCGGCATCGGCTACTTCATGGAATCCGATGTGCGCGAGGACGTCGAGGCAGGTCGTCTCGTTCGGGTCTTAGAAGATTGGACGCCACCGCTAGTACCCTTGTGTCTCTACTATCCCAGCAGACGAAATCCCTCGGCCGCGTTCAAGGCGTTGATCGACATGGCGCGTAGCTCTGCTGGATGACAGTTTGCTCGGTGACCGCCTTTTGTCGAGCAACTTTCAAACTCTGAATCACGCGAGATTGGTGTCAGCGCGCGTTTAAGACTAGGCCCCCAGAGGCTGGTGGCAGTTTTGGTGGCAGCCACGGGGATTGAATGGGATTCGAGGGGGCCACCGGGTAAGCAAAATCAGTAAGGCGTTAGCGGCTTCCCGCAGCGCCGGCGGGCTCTACTGCCAGCCTGCTATTCGCAAGATGGTACCCAGGGTCGCACGCTCAAAAATGGCGGACGCCTGCTTGATAGCCTGCTGCGCCATGGCGACCGCCTCGTGGCCGTTCGCTACCAACTTCAGAACGGCCTCACAACATAATTTGTTAGATGTTGGCGATGGTGGAAGTGACGCGCTTCAGAAGAATTAAGAAGTGGGAGTCTGGCATGGCTCTTCCACCCCCGCGCCAGGCGTTGTCGCTCTCATTTATGGGCTGCCTTCGACGCCCAGAATGCCGGCACCCACGCGCAGTCTCGTTGGCCCCATCCCGCGGCCGCCGCTTCGTCGAGGGCCACCGAGATCGCCTGCGCGATCGGGAGTGGGAAGTTCCCTCTCTGCGCCTCGGTGAGCATCAACTGCAGATCCTTGCGCATCGAGTCGATGTCGTACGTGGGTGTCACCGAGTCTCGCCCGGCCAGCGTCTGTACGAGCGCGCTGGCTTTCACCTTCATCACAGCGGGCGTGCCTGCAGTGTCACTGAACAACTGCACGAGCCACTGCGAGTCTTTGCCGAGCGGGCACATCAGTGCCATCGCCTCCCCGAAGGCTTGCCAGAAGGCCAGCAGCGGCAGATTGATAGCGAGTTTCGCAATGGCGCCGGCGCCGATCGGCCCGATGTGCTCGATTTTCCGACAGAGTCGAGAGAGCACAGGCTGAGCACGCTCGATGTCTGACAGCTCGCCGGCTGCCAACCCGACGAGTTGACCCGCGCGCGCGGGTCCTGTCGTGCCGCTCACCGGGCATTCGATGAACGCTCCGCCTGCTTTCGCCACTGCCCGGGCCAGATGCTGCTGCGTTTCTGGCAGCACGGTGCTCATTTCGATCAACAGATGTCCCGCGGCGCCGGCCACCAGACCATCCTCGCCTTCGTACACTGCTTTCACCACCTGATCGTCGAACAGGCTGGAGATCACCGTGTCGCATTGCTCGGCCAGACGGCGAGGGGACTCCGCCACTGCAAATCCCGCGTCCCGTGGCACATTGAGGTTGCGGTTCCAGACAATCACCTGCGCGCCGGTTTCCACGAGCCGGGCGGCCATGGCCGAGCCCATTTTTCCGAAGCCGGCCACGCCGAGAGTTCCGAGTGTTGTCATGATGGCTCCTGCTGCCAGCATGAAGATATGCGCGCCAGACAGTGGGTCGAACTGATGGATTTGTTATATGGACGAATACCGCAGGTATGAGGCTTCCGCAGGCAGCATGACCAGAGTTCCGGGCGCGACTCCCTTGAAGACGTCCGCATCGACCCTGTCCGCGCACCCGGTCGTCGTGATCGTGATCGCCACGTTGCTCGTCGCGCTGGATGGCTTCGATGTGTTCTCGATTTCGTTCGCGTCACCCGCAATTGCCAGCGAGTGGGGCATAGGGCGCGCCGAGCTCGGCCTGATCCTCTCCCTGGACATGGTTGGCATGGGCGTCGGCGCGTATGTGCTCGGGCGGCTCGCGGACCGCGTCGGTCGGCGTCCGGCGCTGCTGGTGTGCCTCACGCTCGTGGCAAGCGGAATGTGGCTCGCGTCGGTGGCAAACAACATCGCGATGTTGTCCATCGTTCGCGTGTACACCGGTCTCGGCATCGGCGGCATGCTGGCAACGTGCAATGCTCTCGTTTCCGAAAGCGCGCACGATCGATATCGCAATCTGGCGGTGGCGATGATGATCAGCGGCTTCCCGCTGGGAACCGCAATCGGCGGCACGTTTGCCGCGAAGCTCCTCGCAGCGACAGGCCAATGGCAATCGATTTTTCAGCTTGGCGCGGCAGTCACCGCCGCATCCGTGCTGCTGGTTCTCTGCTTCGTTCCGGAAACAATTCCGTATCTCCGCCAGCGGCAGCATCGTCTGGAATCTGCAAAAGGCCAGCCGCTCGGCGCGCTCTTTGAGCCCGTCGCAATCCACATCGTGTTGCCGCTCACGTGTGCATTCTTCATGCACATGATGACGTACTACTTCCTGATGAAGTGGATTCCCAAGATCGTGGCGGACTTGGGGCACGCCGCTTCCGATGCGGGGCTCGTTCTGGTGTGGGCCAACATCGGTGGCGTGTTGGGCTCGATGGTGCTCAGTCTGCTCACTCGACTGATCAGGTTGCGTAGGCTCGTCGCCAGCGCATTGGCTTGCGGAGGTCTCGCGGTCTGTGTCTTCGGCCGCTATGTTGAGAACCTGACTGAGCTATCGCTCACGGCTGCGGGAGCGGGCTTCTTCACCACCGGCGCGACCGCGGGTCTTTACGCGATGTTCGCTCGATCATTTCCCACGCAGCTGCGTGCGAGCGGCACTGGCCTCGTCATCGGCTTCGGTCGAGGCGGCGCGGCGCTGGGCCCGGTGGGCGCCGGAATATTGTTCTCCATGAACTGGCCGCTTCACTGGGTCGCGCCCGTGCTCGCATGCGGCTCGCTGGCTGCCGCCGCGATCATCGCGCTGGCGAGTCCACGCCAGCTGCCCGACCGCGGCGGCGAGCTCAACGCCGGATGAAGGCCATGAGATCGGCGTTGTGAGCGCAACGCCAGCTCGAGTGGTGAATGTTGGCATCGCGAATCCCGATGAAGGGTGCTTGCAGAATGGCCTGGGCCGTGCAGATCCTGTCGTCACAGCCCCGTAGTGAGCACCATCCGGAAACGCGCCTTCGCGGCCATCATCTTTTCGTACGCTTCTGCGGCGCGTTCGAGAGGCATCGTCTCGATCATCGGGCGCACGGCGGTGAGCACGCTGAATCGCAGCGTGTCCTCGGAGTCGATGGATGCGCCGGAGGCGTGTCCCTGAATCGTGCGATTGGTGGCAATGAGATCCACCGCGTTGACCTGGATCGGTTCGGCGCCCACACCGATGACGACGAGCTTGCCGCGCACCGCGAGCCCCGGGATGACCTCGCTCATGGCTTGCGAATTCGGCACCGTCGCGAGAATCGTCTTGGCGCCACCGAGCTTCGCGAGCTCTGCGGCCACGTTCTGCTTCTCACCGTCGAGATACACGTGAGCCCCGAGCTTCTTCGCAAACTCCTCCTTGTCTGCGCCGCGCGCGATCGCCACCGTGCGAAAGCCCATCTTCGCCGCGAATTGCACGCCGAGGTGTCCGAGACCTCCCAGCCCGAGCACGGCTACAACATCGCCGGGCCGCGCGCCGCTGTTGCGCAGGGAGTTGTATGTAGTCACGCCGGCGCAAAGCAGAGGAGCCGCATCCTCGGTCGAGAGATCATCAGGAATCCGCACGAGGCCGCTTGCAGGCGCCACCATCGCGTCGGCGTAACCGCCATCGAAATTGATACCGGGGATCTTGATGTTCTGGCAGTCGATCAGGTCGCCGCGCCGGCACGGCTCGCAATGGCCGCAGTGCCCGCCGAACCAGCCCACGCCTACACGCGTTCCGACCGTCCAGCCGACGACGCCTTCGCCGACCTGGTCCAGGACGCCGGCAACTTCATGGCCTGGAATGATGGGATAGGGAATGCCGGGGAAGAGTCCTTCCTTGGCGATCGAGTCACTGTGGCAGACGCCGCAGGCTTGTACTCTCACCAGAACTTCTCCACGGCCTGGCGTCGGGCGCTCGCGCTTCACGAGTTCGAAAGGTGCACCAGGTTTGCTGACTTGTATCGCACGCATTGTTGGCATTGGGGTTCTCCAGTGTTGCTAACAGAGTAAACCTTAGCGTCTGCAGCAAATACGGGAACTCACACCAACGTTATATCCGTGGATACCGCGCGTATGAGCACTGCTTACCGCGCGACTGCCGGCTCTTCGATGCGATCGATCTGGCGGAAGATGAACACACACGCAGCAATCCCGGTAGCTGCGACGAAGACAGCGAAACTATTGGTTGCGGTGGCAAGCCCCACTCGATCGGCGAGCACTCCGGTCAGCGCGGGCATCAGACCCGCAGGCACGTAGCCTCCAATGTTCAACACGGCATTCGCTTCGCCCCGTCGATGCGCTGGAACGCCGCGCGCGATCAAAGTGAGGCCACCAAACTGCGCGAGGCCATAAGCTCCGCCCGCACACACGGCCGCCACGAGCAGGGGCACCGGCACGCGCAGCGTCGCCGCTGCCATGACTCCCGCCATCGCAATCGCAAGCAGTGCCGAACTCAGCACGAAGACTGAGCGAAGCGAAAGTGATCTCGCGAGAGGTTGAATGATTGCGCCAGCGGTAAACATGATGCCGGCCATGCCGCCGGCCACGAAGGGATTGCGCACGCCGGTGAGCTCTGAGAGTACCGAGGGTCCTAACGACAACACGAAAGCGGTCGCGCTCAGTGCAGATCCGAACGACGCCATGCCGACCGCAAGGTGTGCGCGATTTGCGCGGGGCACGCTCGGCAACTGCAGGTCTGCGAGCCTGAAGTTCACTGCGCGCGGGCGTGACGGCAGGCGGATCGACAACAGCGCAGCGATGCAGAGCAACAGCGCTTCGGCAATGAAGAGGAAGTGGATCTGACTTTCTGCGAATGACGCCACGATTCCCGATAGAAACGGACCCAGGGCGGCTCCCAAAGTCACAGCCGTCGACCCCAGCAGGGCTGCCTGTCGCGCGCGCCCTGTGCCACCTAGTTCAACTATGTACGCGACGCCGGCAGTGATAGCAGCGCCGACCGCAATTCCGGAGATCAGACGCGCGATCAGCAGCAGAAGCACCGAATGCGCCGCAGCGAAAAGCGAGCACGCCGCCATGCCGGCCATCAATCCAGGCAGCAGTATCGCGCGGCTTCCCAGTCGATCCGACAGTTGGCCCGCGAGCGCTAGCGTCCCCAGCAGGGACAGCACGTAGATAGAAAAGAGCGCCGTCAGGCTCGAGGAACTGAAATGGAGCTCGGACTGCCAGTGGATGTAGAGCGGAGTCGGCGCGTTTGACAGGATAAGGATGACGCAGACGATCGCGGCCGCGAGCCACGGGCGCCACGCGGGATGATCCAACTGCGCACCGGGCTTGTCGTTCACCCAGACTCAGCGCGCGAGTGCGGTGAGCACAGCGTCGCGGCCGGCCTCTGCAACGGCGATGTCGTCCGGGTCGAGGCCGGAGCTGACGCCGATCGCGCCAAGCAACGCTCCATCCACTTCGATGGGCAATCCCCCCGCGAGGTTGATGGATCGATTCCCGGTGGCCAGCGCGAGATCGACGCCGAACTGCGGCGGCAATTGCCCCGTCTTCATGCGCAGCGAAGCGGCGCTCTGCGCTTTGGAAATGGCCGAATGCTGGGCGAGGAAGCGCGCGCCATCCATGCGCGCAAAGCTCAGAAGATTCCCGCCAGCGTCGACTACGGCAATGTTCTCCGGCACTCCCAGCTCGCGCGCCTTCGCAAGCGCCGCGCTCAAAGCGAGGAGCGCTCCGTCACAAGTGAGCTGACGACTCTGCCACGTTAACTCTGTCATCGTGCTCTCCACTTTCGTTTGTCAGGATTGCAGCTTCGATCTTTCCGGCAGGTCCGGATACCAGTTGTTCCTCGCCCCGAGCGTGCGGACATCGAATTCCCTGTCTCCTGCGTAGCGCGGCGCGTACGTCGCGAATGCCCGGGCGAGGGCCGCGTTACGCTCCTTGATTCGCACGGCGTTGTACGCGTGCGAGACGATGAAGAACTCGCCGGCTTCGATCTGCGCGAACACAATGGCGGCATAGGCATCTGTATCCATGCCCATGTTGGTTTCCTTGCTCAACTCAGAGCGTACCAGCCCGGGGCAGATGAGGCCGACCTCGATATGGTCCGGAACTTCTTCACGCAGCGCCACCGTCATGGCGAGGATGGCGTGTTTGCTCGCCACATAGCCGGCGCCTTCGGGCACCGCGTTAAAGAAGCAGTTCTCGGACCCGACGTTGTAGATGGCGCTCGGCGTCTTTTGCGCGATGAAGCGCTTGCCGAACACGGAGACGCCGTTCCACACGCCGAAGAGATTCACATCGAGCACGCGCTGTACGTCCTCGCGCTTCGCATCGATGACCATCGATTGAACCGGCCCGACGCCAGCGTTGTTGACGAGCACGTCGACGCGTCCGAAGGAGTGCCACGCGAAATCCGCGAGGGCCTCCACCTGATTTAGTTGCGTTACGTCGCATTCGAATACGCGGACGTCCGTACCAGAGCTGGAGAGCGTGGCCGCGGCCTCGTCCAGGCGCGCGCGTCTGCGCGCAGCCAGCACGAGCTTCGCGCCACGGCGCGCAAACTGCTTGGCGAGTGCAAAGCCGATTCCCGTCGCTGCGCCGGTAATGACGACGGTCTTGTCGCTGAAATCCCGCATGGGTGTGCTCCTTGGAATGGAAATAAGCTGCCAGGGAAGCGTCAGATCGGTGACAGATTGGGGTGAGGCGTACGCAAATCTTCGATCCGGGTTGTTCCTCCGAACACGCCCCAGTTCTGCGGCTCTACCTCGCGCAACACGATGTAGACCGGCGCGAGTGCATCGTCGGGAATGCCCGCACGCTTGCGAATGGCCTGAGTGAATCGCTTGTACAGCGAGAGTTTCGCCGCTTCGTCCAGACCACCGCGGAATGCGTTGATCTCGAGCGAGATCACCTTCGTGCCGCCCGGCTGGCCGCCGTGGTAGACGTGACCGGGTGCAAACATTTTGAAGTAGATCCACGTCGTGCTCTTGTCGAAGGGCGCCATCGGGAGCTTCTCCGACTCGAGTGCAATCACGGTCAGCTCCTCGGCCAGGGCGTCGCGTGCCGTGTCGGAAAAGGTCCCTTCGGGGGCATTCACGTATATGAGGGGCATGGTGTTCCTCCGTCGCTGGTCGTGTGGGTGGCACGATCTCACCGACAACGATGATCAGGAACTGAGGCGCCTCGCATATCCGTTGATACTGTGGGTATGAGGCGCGCTCGCGAGAAGCGCTGCCATGACGGCCAGCGCTGCTCAGAGCTTCATCTGCGGGTCCTGCTGAAGCAGCGTGACGATGAAGTCGATCACGGCCCGCGTCCGGTGTGGCAGCCGTCGACGAGACGGATAAGTGATGTAAACCGGCGCGCGGCGGAATGCGAACTGCGGGAGCAGCTGCCGGAGCCGCCCGTGCTCGATATCGTCCGCCACGAGCAGATGCGAGAGTGATGCGATGCCTTGGCCCGCGAGAGCGGCGCGATGAATGGCGGTCGCATTGTCCGCGCTGAACCCGCCTCGCACCGGCACGCTGTATTCGGCTGATTCCTTCCCGCCCTCGCTGAACCACCACACATCATCTCGCCCTGAGCCGCGATTCACGATGCAGTCGTGACGCGTAAGGTCGCGGGGGTGCTCCGGACATTGCATGCGCTCGAGATACGCCGGCGAGGCGACGATCAGCGTGTTGGTCGAGCCGATGCGGCGGGAAATCAGTGAAGGGTTCTCGACCTCGCCGAGCCGCACTTCGAGATCCAGGCCTTCTTCAACGAGATTGCCTACGCGGTCGCGTAACACCACTTCGACGCACAGTCTTTCGTAACGATGGAGCAGGGCGGGAATGCGATCGCTAAGAAAGAGACCCAGCGGGACCGGTAGGGCGACCCGCACCAGTCCTTCAGGATTACGGGTCCTGCGTCGTGCCGATTGGAAGAGCTGGTCCGCTGCGTCGACGATATCTCGCGCCGCTTCCACGAGGCTCTTGCCTTCGTCGGTGAGTGTCACGGCTTGCGTGGTGCGTTGGACGAGCCTTGCTCCAAGGTAGTCCTCGAGCGCGGTCACCTGTCGGGATATCGCAGGTTGCGTGACGCCGCGCTCGGCGGCGACCGCGGAGAACGAACCGGTCTCCGACACGCGCAGGAAGGAACGAAGATTGGCGATCAAATCCATGACTCATGCTCCTGCATACGAGTTTGTGTCAGAGCTCCTCGATGCAATCGATGCGGTCCGGATCGAAGGCGATGTGCCTCTCGATCTCGGCAACCGCCCAGTACGGTTCCTCGTAGCTCCAGCACGCATTCGCGATGCGTGTGCTCTCAGCCGCAATGTCGTAGTGATGCGCCTCGCCCTTGTAGGGGCAGTAGCTGGCTGTTTGCGAGCGTTCGAGCGCGTCCAGCCGTACATCGACGCGCGGAATGTAGATCACTGCGGGCCGCCCGGATTCCTGCAATGCCAACGCGCGAGCGCTGTCGGCCAGCACGCGTCCCGCGGCTTTCACCACGATGCGTTTCAGGGTGCGCTCGACGGTGATGGGGTGGGTGGAATCGGGAATTCTGATCGGCTTCGCCAGCATGCGGGTTCTCCTGTTGCCTGTTCAGTGCTGCGACAAAGAGTCGTCGCGGAGTGTGTCGCCGGATATCGATGACGCTTCGTTCGAAGCGAGGAAAGTGATCGCGAGCGCTGCGTCCTGCGCGTCACTTCGAGCGTGAGCGAGCGCGTTGACACGAACGCCGCGCGCCGCAAGCGTAGAAGCCAGATGCGCCGCCAGTGCCTCGATTGCGCCGCGGGTCGTGATGCAAGCAGGCGCGTCGCGTTCAGTGCTCGACGACGCGAGAGTGAAGACCACACTCGATCCGGCGCCGAGAATTGGCAGGAGCTGCTGGATCAGAAAGAGCGGCGCGCGGACGTTGTTCGTGAACTGCGAGTCGAAGTTTTCGACCGTCACCGTTGCGAGCGGCGTCTCCTCGAGGCAGGCGCAGTTCAAAACGAGGATGTCGAGGCGGTCTCCCATGATCGCGCGCGTGCGGCGGGCGAGTTCGTGCGGTCCGTCGGCACTCGACATTGCCGCACCGATGGTGTCGGCCCTGCCGCCGAAACCCCGGATCTCGCTCACGACCTGGCCGGCCTGCGCAGCGCCCCGGTGGTAGTGGACCAGCACTTGCGCGCCCGCCTTCGCAAGGGCGATCGCGGTTGCCTTGCCGATGCCGCGTGAACCATCTGTGACGAGCGCGGTTTTTCCCTCGCAACTGGACATCCGACAACTCCGATGACGCTGACTTCGGGGCTGACGATACGGCAGCATTTGCCGCCTGAGAAAAACTTTGTATATTGCCGAGCCATGCTTGTGAGGTATGGCTAGCGATGGAACTCCGGCACCTGCGTTATTTCGTGGCGGTCGCCGAGGAGGGCAACTTGACGGCGGCCGCCGAGCGTCGGCTGTATACCGCGCAGCCTTCATTGAGCCGACAATTGCGTGATCTCGAAGCAGAGGTGGGCACGCCGCTGTTCGTTCGCGGGGCGCGCGGCGTGCAGTTGACAGCCGCCGGGCGCGCTTTCCTCGACCATGCCCGTCTGGCATTGGGGCAAGCTGCCGAGGCGGTTGCGGCAGCCCGGCGGGCAGCCAGTCCGCAGAAGGCAACCCTCACGGTCGGATTCATCCATGGGCAGGAGGTGGACTGGCTGCCGCGGGTCACGCAGATTCTGAGCAATGACCTGTCAGGCATCGACTTCAAGGTCATGAGTCTCTACTCCCCGAGTCTTGCGGACGCGCTGGAGCGCGGGGATGTTGATCTTGGCATTCTGCGCGTGGAGCCTCGGCGGAACGTGACCTACCAGGTGATTGCGCGCGAGCCCATCGTGGCAATCCTGCCGAGCGACCATCGCCTGGCACGCAAACAAACGGTGGATCCGCGTGAGCTCGCGGGCGAACGCTTCATCGGCTTCTCCGAAGTGCCGCATGTGTTGCGAGACATCGTCGAGCGTTATTTTCGGAGGCACGGCGTGAAGGTGCAGCCGACGCAGCTCCTCGACAATGCGCCAATGGGAATCTCGCTCGTGGCCTCGACCAAGAGCGTCACGATGCTGCCGGCCTATGTCGAGCCGTTGTTGCCCTGGTCCGTGGTGAGCCGCCCGATGAAGGGAGAGCAGCCGGTGATCGAGCTGGCAGTGGGTTACCGCGCAGACAATCAGTCGGAGATGCTGAAGAAGTTTCTCCGCTCGATCGACTGGCTGATCGCCGCGGGGCCTGCCGGCTTGAGGGAGCGTCCGAAGTAGCGAGCAACCTCTTTCAGACGTGCGCCGCACCTCGACGCCACATTCATCCAGTGACGCCGAGGTGAGCAGCAAGTGTTTGAACAGCGCGAGCCTTCCTCAGATCTTGAAGGGCAGCTCCCGTAAGGACTTGCCGGTAACACTCGCGATAGCATTCGCGAATGCAGGAGCCAGAGGCGGCAGGCCGGGTTCGCCGATGCCCGTAGGAGGGTCGGCACTGCGCACGGTATGCACCTCTATCTCCGGCATATCCAGGATGCGGGGGAGCGAGAACTCACCGAAGTTTCGCTGCTCGACGACGCCGTCTTTCAGAGTGATACGCGCACCGGGCAGACACATCGAAAGCCCCATCAACGCACCGCCCTGCACCTGCGCTTCAACGGTACGCGGATTCACCACCAGATTGCAGTGAACCCCCGCGATCGCCCGATGCAGTACCGGCCGGTTCTCCTGAATCGACGCTTCCACGACATAGGCCACAACAGAGTCGAAGGACTCATGCAGCGCGACGCCCCAGGCGCGGCCGGGCAGAAGAGACTTCTTCCCGTAGCCACTCTTCTCCACCGCCAACTGCAGAGCGGCTTTGTGACGAGGATTCGCGTCACCGAGCAACTGCAGGCGATATGAAACGGGATCCTGTCGCGTTGCCCGAACCACGTCGTCGATGAGCGTCTCCATCACATAGGCGGTATGCGTTGATCCCACGCTCCGCCACGAGTTCACCGGAACATTGACTGTTGGGTGATGCACCGACAATCGCATGGGCAGCGGATAAGGCCTGCGCATCCCTTCGACGGCCGTGATGTCGACGCCGTTCTTCATGAGCATCGACTCGAAGAAGGTCCCTGTTGCGATCGACTGACCGACGATGACGTGATCCCAGGCGAGAATACGGCCCCGAGCATCGAAGCCGATGTGAGCCCGATGTACGTGCATGGGTCGGTAGTAGCCGGCCAGCATGTCATCCTCACGACTCCAGCGAGTCGAGATGGGCGCGTCGATTCTGAGGGCGCGGGCGGCCCTGGCCACCTCGCATGCCTCGACGACGAAGTCAGAACTCAATGCGCCACGGCGTCCAAAGCTGCCGCCGCTCATCTGAAGGTGCACGCGAATCTGTTCTGGCTTGAGCCCGAGCACTTTCGCCGCCGCCTCGGCGTCGAGGCCGGGGTTCTGACTTCCCACCCACATCTCAGCACTGTTGCCGGAGAGCTTTACCGTACAGTTCAGTGGCTCGAGCGCCGCATGCGCCAGGTAGGGAAAAACAAACTCCGCCTCGATGCGCTTCGACGCACGTGTTAGAGGCTGCATGTCCGCATCGAAATGAATCGCGCCCGGCTTGGCTGCGAGCTGCCGGTATCGGGTCAACAAGCTTGCGCTGTCGACCTTCTCCACCTTGGAAGAGTCCCACTGCAGCTTCAGCGCTTCCCGGGCGCTATGAGCGGCCCAGTAACCATCTGCCACGACGGCAACACCCTCTGCGCCCCGATCCAGCGGCACGCGCATGACCGCGCGAACACCGCGTATGGCGCGCGCTCCGCGATCATCCACCGCAGACAATCGCGCGCCGAATACCGGTGGACGCGCAATGACCGCGGTCAGTTGCCCCGGAAGCCGAACATCGATGCCGAACACCTCGCGGCCGCTGCTCTTCGGCGAAGCGTCCAGTTTGGTTGTCGGCTGCCCGATGATGCGGAAGTCTGCGGGAGACTTCAGTTCCACTTTCTCCGGTACCGGTAGCTTGAATGCCGCCTCTGCAAGGGCACCGTAGGAAAGCGTGCGACCGCCGGGACCGTAAACAACACCCGCGCGTGTTGTCAGGGTCGAAACGTCGGTTTTCCATTGATTTGCCGCCGCGGCCATCAGCATCGAGCGGGTGCGTGCTCCGAGTTCCCGGTACTGCTGGAAGCTATGTTTGATTGATGTCGAGCCTCCGGTCAGATGGATCCCGTACAGCGGATCGGCATAGGCGGGATCGTTGTTACTCTGGCGGCTGCGAACTTTCGACCAATCCGCATCCAGCTCTTCCGCGAGGATCATCGGCAGTGCAGTGTGTACGCCCTGGCCGAAATCGAGCCGGTTGACGGTGATCGTCACGTCACCGGAGCGCGCTATTTCCACGAAGGCAGCGGGCTGCTGTGCGGGCTTCAGACTCGCTGCAGCACCGGCTGCCTTCTCATCCCGAGCCGCGGAGCGGTCCCAATAGAATCCAAGCGCGAAAGTGCTGAGGCCAGCGATCTTCAGGAACGTTCTGCGCGGCAGTGTTGCCGGTGAGTCTGCATTCTGGCGCTCCACCAGAGCACGCAGTGCATGCGGAAGATCTTTGGGGGATAAGTTAGTTGGCATGGTGTTTCTCAGATCAATGCGCGCGCCGCTTCAGCGACTGCGATCCTGATGCGGGCGTACGTGCCGCAGCGGCAGAGATTGCCCGCCATCGCACCATCGATTTCGGCCGCGTCAGGTACTTTGCCTCGGGGTAACGACTTCAGGAACGACACTGCTGTCATGATCTGACCACTCTGGCAGTAGCCGCATTGAGCAACATCGTTTTTGATCCAGGCATTACGGACAGCCTCGCCTATGCGATCGCCACCGCTGGCGACGGACTCGATCGTCTCGACGCTGCGCCCGGCGAGCGCGGAGATCGGAAGCACGCATGAGCGCGTTGCCGTGCCGTCGAGATGCACGGTGCACGCGCCACACAGTCCCTGTCCGCAACCAAACTTCGTACCGTTCATCCCGAGTGAATCACGCAACACCCACAGGAGTGGCGTGGAAGGCTCGACATCGATCTCGTGATCGCGACCATTGAGTTTGAGGATAGGCATGATCAGGGTCCCCTCTCGGCAAGCAGCTTTGCGGAGCCGGCTGCCTTGAGAAGCGCTGTCAGATCTGCGCTCGCCAACGTCTTGCGAGCCGCCTCGTAGCCGACTTTGATGGCGTGCTGCTGTGTTTCCTTGTTCGAGATGCCCGGTGCGATCACGGCGGGCAGGATCTGAATGTCAGCTTCGGCCAGCTCGTTGGCAGCCAGAAGGCAGGTTTGCGTCTGCATCGTCCGGCGCAGGACTGACGCGGCGCTCAACTCCACCGCCTGACTGGCGTGGCAATAAATGTCTACCGCGATAACAACATCCGCGCCGAGGGCTCGCGCTGCACGCACGGGCACGAGGCTCGAGATGCCGCCATCCACGAGGTGTCCGCCCCGATAGGTCACGGGCACCTGAACTCCCGGGACGGCCACCGATGCGCGGACCGCATCCCCCGGAGATCCGCGCTCCAGCAGTACCGGCACACCGCGCTCCAGGTCCGTAGCGATCGCGGCATACCGCGTCGGGAAAGTTTCGATCGACATACCGGCGACGCCGTTCACCCACGCGGCGATGTTGTCGCCTCGCATGATTCCGCCAGAGCTGAATGTGAAATCCACGAACGAGGGAATGTCGACTTCGCGGGCGAGCTCTTCGATCTCTCGCGGTGTTTTCCCACTCGCATAAGCAGCTCCCACGAGAGCGCCGGCGGATGTTCCCACGACGAGGTCGGGATGAATCCCGGCCTCTTCGAGCGCCTGTAGCACGCCGATGTGGGCAAGTCCGCGCAGTCCGCCGCCTCCCAGCGCTAATCCAACAACTACGCGTTCATGCGCGATGCCGCCTGGATGTCTTCCCTGAACACTCTCCAGTGTTAGTCCTTCGATCGGCGTGCTCTCACGGACCGGAAAGCTGCTGCAGCTCGCCACGATAATTCCCGCCGTGGCCACGATGGCCAGTGTCAGCACGATTGATTTGACGCTGTTCATGACGAATCCTCATTCGGACGCTGTCGCGGCGACGATCGACCGATCGCCGCGACCTTGCGGGTTAGGCGACCTTGCGCAGGCTCGCGAGAGCCACGGCATCCGCACCGGCGGCAAAGTGCAGACGGTCTGATGTGTCATGTGCCGCTCGCCAGATCGTCTCGGCGACGTCGCCTTCTCTGGTCACAGCGGTAACGTTGCCCAGTCCGGCGAACACGGCGTGAGCGAGCGGCGCATAGGGCTCGGTAATCAGGCCCTGCATGCGCTCCTGGCCGTTTTCCGTGAAGCGGGTCGAGGGACCGTAGCCGGGCTCCACGAGCTTGATTCTTACATTGAAAGATTTGAGCTCGTGTTCGAGGGAGCCGCTGAAGCCTTCGATCGCAGTCTTGCTTGCCGTATAGGCTGCGGAGAGCGGGAAGGGCGCGAGCGTAGCACTGGAAGTGACGTTCACGATGGTGCCGGAGCGGCGCTGGCGGAAGTGCGGGATGATCGCCTGACACATGGCCATCACACCGAACGTGTTGGTTTCAAATATCTCTCGCACGGTCGTCATGGGCGTGGCCTCGAACGCGCCAAACAGGCCGATGCCGGCGTTGTTCACGAGGACGTCGATGGGGCCGTTGTTCTCCAGCGCGCGGGCGATCGTTTCAGGTTTCGTCACATCCAGTGCAACGATGCGCAGATTGCTCGAGGGCGGCAGCGGGCTCTTGCTGGGGTCGCGCATGGTGGCGACGACCTTCCACCCATTCGCGAGAAAGTAACGTGCGGTTTCCAGGCCGTAGCCGCTCGAGCAGCCAGTGATCAGTACAGTCTTCATGATGTGCTCCGGTGATGTCGGGTTGACTCGGAGCAAACGATAAGAAACTATCGCCGGATCATCGACCGGCAAACGTCCGACTATTTTTAGCCAGAGTCCGAAAACATGAGTGATCCGCTTACCGAGGTCGTCCGGCTCCTGCACCCCAGCGCGGTGTTCGCGAACTTGATTACGGGCAAGGGGAATTGGGCCGTGCGCTACTCTGAATTCGGGCAGCCGAGTTTCTGCATCGTGCTACTCGGCAGCTCGCGGCTGGCGGTGGACGGACAGGAAACCATTACGATCAGTGCCGGCGATTTCGTGCTGCTGCCTACGACTCCCGCCTTCACGTTATCGAGCTTCGTGCCCGCGCCGCCGGTCTACATGGACCCCAACAAGGTGACGGGCGTCAAGAAGGAGCTTCGCTACGGCGAGCAGCGAGGCAAGCCGGATATGCGTTCACTGGGCGGCTCGTTCGTGTTCGACTGCGCCGATCCGGGTCTGTTGGTGTCGTTGTTGCCGAAGGTGGTGCATGTGCAGGGTTCGGCGCGACTGTCTTCGCTGGTACAGATGGTGGGTGAGGAATTTGCAGATGAGAAGCCGGGACGGGAGTTCATGCTCTCGCGGCTCGTGGAGATGTTGCTCGTGGAAGCGATGCGTTCAAGCACTGCCGGAAATTCACCTCCGGGGCTGCTCCGTGGCCTGGGCGATGAACGACTCGCCGCGGCCTTGAAGTTGATGCATGCGCATATTGATCGATCGTGGACGGTCGCTCAGCTCGCAAAGGCCGCTGCGCTGTCACGCTCGACGTTCTTCGACCGGTTTACGCACACTGTGGGTGTTGCGCCCATGGAATATCTCCTGTCGTGGCGCATGGAGATCGCCAAGGATCTTCTCAGGCGCGATGAGCTTTCCGTCGCGGAGGTGGCCGAACGCGTAGGGTATGGGTCGGCGAGCACGTTTAGCGTCGCGTTCAGCAGGCATCTTGGACAATCGCCGAGTCGCTACGCTGCCGGCGTTGACGTCGTGGCCGAGCCAATATCCAGACTCAAGGAACCTTCGCTGCGTCAGTGAGTTGCCTTGACGGAGTCAGGCCTCCTCCTGGCGCTTCGGAACAGGTTTCGCGTCCATGCCCGAAGGCCCTTCGCTGGTCATCCTGCGCGAGCTGGTCCAGCCATTCAAAGGCCTGCGCATCACCGACGCGCAGGGCAACTCGAAAATCGACAAGTCGCGGCTGATCGGTCAACGGATCGTCGCGCTGCGCACCTGGGGCAAGCATTTCCTGATCGAGTTTCGCGGCTTCTCCATCCGCATTCATTTTCTCATGTTCGGCAGCTACTGCATCGACGAGCGCAAGGACAAGCCCGTGCGCCTGAGTCTCGCGTTTGCGCGTGGCCGCGAGCTGAATTTCTATACCTGCGCTGTGCGCTATATCGAAGGCGAGCTGGATGAGACGTATGACTGGGCAGGCGACGTGCTCTCCGACGCTTGGGACCCAGCAGCAGCGCGGCGCAAGTTGCGAAGCATGCCCGACACACTCGTCTGCGATGTGCTGCTTGACCAGGACGTGTTTGCGGGCGTCGGCAACATCATCAAGAACGAAGTTCTGTTTCGCATCCGCGTGCATCCGCTGTCGACGGTGGGTGCGCTGCCTGCGCGGAAGTTGAGTGAGCTGGTCTTGCAGGCGCGCCAGTACAGCTTCGAATTTCTGGAGTGGAAGAAAGCGTTCGTCCTGAAGAAGCACTGGCTCGCGCACACCAAGCGCATTTGCCCTCGTTGCAATATTCCGCTGTTGAAGGCGCATCTGGGGAAGACGAATCGTCGCAGCTTCTACTGCGAGCGTTGCCAGGTGCGCTATGGCGCGAAAAGCGTCGCGCGTATCAAACAAAAGCGCGCCATGGTACGGCGGCAGGTCAAGCGCGTGAAGCGTTCGTGAGAACTCCCGTGGTGCGAGTTGGTACTGCCGGATGGGGCATTCCCACTCAGTATCAGGAACTGCTGCCGGGCGAGGGCTCACACCTGCAGCGATATGCCCAGCGGTTGAGCGCTGTCGAAATCAACAGCTCGTTTCATAGACATCATCGCGTTCAAACTTATCTTCGCTGGGCGGAAAGTGTTCCTGCGCATTTTCGCTTCGCCGTGAAAGTGCCGCGAACGCTGACGCACGATGGTGCTCTTGCGCCGCTGCCAGAAGTGCTGGACCAGTTTGCCGCCGAGGTGCAAGGGTTGGGCAAGAAGCTCGGGGTGCTGCTCGTGCAGCTGCCGCCTAAACTTGCCTTCGAGGAGCCTGTTGCGAGGCGGTTCTTTTGCGAGCTGCGCAAGCGCAGCGATGTGCCTTTCGCGTGCGAACCGCGTCATCCCAGTTGGGGATCACAACACGCCGCCAGTCTGCTTCAGGAATGCGCTGTCGCGCGCGTGGCGGCGGATCCATCGCCGTGGCCCGGCGCAGATGAGCCCGGTGGATACGAACAGCTCGTCTATTTTCGTTGGCATGGCCACCCGCGAAAATATTATTCCGATTACGATCAGGAGCGGCTGGAGTGGTTATGTCGCCAGTTGACTCTCGCTCGCAGGAGTGCGGCTCAGGTCTGGAGCATCTTCGATAACACTGTGCTCGGGCACGCCTTCGGCAATGCATGGGCGACGATGAATGCGGTTACGAAAGACCCGGGAAATCCGTTCCGCTCTGAGCGGCATCGAACGGCGGCGGGGGCAGCGGCTCAGGTGTCTGATTAGCGTGGGATCGCGGCTGGCGCTTTACGAAGATTGCTCGCCAACTCGCCGAATGCTCATGACTTCCCGAGCTTGCGAGACTTCTTCAGCCCACTGTCCTCAGTCTGAAACGCTTCGACGCGCTCCTTCCACAGCTGCCCTATCGTCGCGGCCAGATCTGCGAACCCTGGAATCTCGCGACCGTGTCGCGAGATTGTCTGCACGCCGTCGAGTACCGCCTCGAACGCTTCATCGAACATCCTGCGGACCGCAGCGTGTGACAACGATCCATATGTAATGGCGAACTCTTCGATCTTCGTGCGTGGCCACCACGCCTTGGAGTACCACTCAAACGAAAGCGCCAGGGCTGGAACATCATCTGGAATGTAAGGAAGTGTTGAAACACAATCGTAGATCGGCGCCAGCGAGACCTGCCCGGCATCTTCGTAGAGCAGGCCGAAGTTCTTGAGATGTGCGTCCCCGTTGCCGAGGAGATGGTTGAGCACCAGGCATTTTACAAGCGTGGAACGCGCGCTGGCGCGCGCACCGGGTGAGATGAATTCGGACAGGATGTCGACCATGCTTCCGAATTCACGCTGGTATTTCGTAGCTGATGTTTCTCCCATCAGCGCGGCCGCTTCCTCGAAGCCAGCGAGGCGACCGTCTGTCTTGATGTCGAAGCGCTCGACGAGCAATAACTCGCCATCTGCGCTCAACGTTGTACGAGGAACAGCAATTCCTGCCTTCGCAAAGACGCTCAGGCAGATGTGCTCGTTCGCTGCAAGAAATGGGAAGCGGCTCGTGGAAGCCTTCAGAATATGCGTACTGCCCCGAAACTGCCGCAGATCGGGAGACAGTTTTGCGGAGCTGGGTGCTCCGAGCACCTTGGGCTGTACGCCCGCGATTCCCTGGCGCAGGTTGAGTGAGGCGACCAGGCTTTCAAACAATTCCCTGCCCCTCCTGGTGCTGGCAATCTCTGCGGGCGCGGGAAGCTCAGGTGGCGGATCGCCTGGTGTCTCACCCGGAGGTAGAAACAACACGCGATTGACGGGATTGGCTCCAACATAGGACAACAGGGAGAACGAGTCGGCGCGCAATATTTTGCGCGCTTCTTCGATGCGCAGGCGGCGCTCGCCTTCGGGCAACACCATGTCGAAAGGCGGCGGAAATGTGGGTGACTCGAATCGCAGCTCGCCTTCGATCGGCACCATCGTCAGCGAGACGATGTCCTTGCTCGTGACCTCGTTGTACTCGAAGGCGTAGAGAATACTTCCATCAGCCTTAGGGGATTCTGTGAGCGCGCCGACTTGGCGATTTTCGATCCACGCATCCAGAGTACGCATGGCTCACCGTTTCCGACTTGATGAACGGGCCGAGGGTTCGGATGCGGTACCGCTCGCGGTAAGCTGGTCGGCGCGTTCCTGATCTGCAGCCCGCCTCGCCATCACGTCTGAGAGTGTGGGTGGGCGCCGGGGAAGCGCTTCCAGTTGAAAGCCGGCGAGCCAGAGCGCTTGTAGCGCGGTATTGAGAGAGAGATGCTCAGCCACCCCTCGCTCAATGTCTGACACGGTTTTACGACTGACCCCAAGCTGGGCGGCGAACTCGGATTGGGACAGCCTGGCGCGTTTGCGTCCCTCAGCGATCAGACGGCCGATTTCGTTGCTCTGGCTCAGTCGATGGGTAGAGCGGAGGGGTGCCATGGTTGACACTTATACCACTCAATAAAGCTGCCATCCAAGCCAGAATGGGCCGAGTTGAAACCTATAAGTTACATACCGACCGCCAGAAAGCTTCGGCCGACGCACTCTCCAGCGTCTCGAGAGGTCGAGACCACGACTCAGCGCAAGCGAACTGATCGCTGAAACTCCGCCGGCGTGCGTCCATAAGTCTGGCGAAACGCGGCGCTGAAATGACTGTGACTGGAAAAACCCAGCTCCATGCCGAGCGCCGCGAGATTCTCACAGGCGCCGAGCAGATCGAGCGCGCGCGCCAGGCGCAACCGCAGTTGATAGCGATACAACGGCACACCCTCCACCTGCGCGAACGCCTGAGTCAAATACACCGGCGAGACGCCAACCTCAGCTGCGATCTCCGCCAGCGTCCAACGTCGCGACAATTCCGAAGAAAGGACGAGCTTCGTGCGATCAACGAGCTTCTGATGGCCATGGCTCGCGCGCGGCCTGCAACGTTCGATGACCAAGTGCACGGCGAACCAACATCAGCGTCAACGTCTCGGCTTCGAGAGTTTCAACGGCCTTGCCAAGAACGCCCTGACGCAGGTGTTGCATCAGAACCTGCGCACGCGGATCGATGCACAGCCGCTGCCTGCGAAAGGCCACAACATTACGATCGTGAAGCTGCTCCTTGGGAGCAAGTTCCTGCAGCTGGAAGACGTACTGGAGCTGATCCGAGAAAGTGTGCCCGACAATCGTCATGACCAGATTCAGCCGCCGGCCTTCATAGGAAGTCCATGCAAACAGATCGCCGATATCAGCCCGCGGATCCGCGACCACGCTGGAAGTATCGAGATGATCCGAGGCGGGGAGCTGACTTGCGATGACGAGCGCCGCCGCGGCCAAAGTGAGTCCCGTGAATCGACGGGCGCGATTCCCAGCTTGGTGCGTCATATGTTGAGTTCCCATCAGGCTTTGCGAGAACCCGCACACTAGGCGCGCCGCATCGTGGCCGCTGTCAAAATCTTTAGTGAGCCACGCTCAATGTGCCGGCACGGCCCGCATCCGTTGACGTCGCGGTGCAATCCGCTTGGCCGCAAGGCCCTGCAGACGGCGAAAGTCTCATATGATCACGCGGACCCGATTTGCTGGAGTCGAAATGGCTGACGACGGCGGTAAGAAGCAAGACGATGCGGCAAACGGCCCGCAGCGGTCGCGACAGCGAAAGCCAGGAAAGTTCTTGACCGTCGTTGCGTCAGTCGGCGGCGCTATCGTGCTGCTTGCGGTGATCGCGATCGGGGTGTTGTGGGTCAAGCTGACCACTTATGTCGATCCATACCACCACCATGTGGACGCGGCCGGCTACACGCACAAGACTGTTCAGGTCAATCAGGTGATGCTGAGTTACGTCGAGGGGCCGAACAACGGGCCGCCCCTGGTGCTGCTGCACGCGCAATTATTAGATTGGTTCAGTTACGGCCACGTCATGCCCGAGCTTTCGAAGTCGTTTCACGTGTTCACTGTCGACTACCCTGGTCATGGCAAGACCACGACGCCTGCGGACTACCCCATGACGGCCAACCAGATCGGCGCCGATCTGGGCGATTTCATCGCGAAGCAGATTGGCGAACCCGTTTACATCACGGGCAATTCCTCTGGTGGACTGTTGACTGTCTGGCTGGCGGCCAATCGGCCGCAGCTGATCAAGGCTGCGCTGCTGGAGGATCCGCCGCTGTTCTCATCTGAATATCCCCGCATCAAGCAGACTATTGCGGACCGTGCGTTCGCCCCGAGTTATACGGCGACGCAGGATCACCCGCAGGACTTCCTTCTGTATTGGATCCACAGCAACGCCACCTTCTTCAGGAAGAACGTCGGCCCCGGCACGCCGTTCCTTCTCACCGCGGCGGTGCGGGCTTACAGGTGGGCCAATCCGGACAAGCCTGTGGAGATCGGTCTGCTGCCCAACGCTACCGTGAGGATGTTAGTGCGCGGGCTCGACGAATATGACCCGAGGTTCGGAGCAGCGTTCTATGATGGCACCTGGAACAAGGGCTTCGATCATGCCGAAGCACTGCAAAAGATAAGCTGTCCAACATTGCTGATGCACGCGAACTACTCGACCTTTCCGGATGGAACGCTCAATGGCGCCATGAGCAAGGAAGACGCTGAGCATGCCATGTCGCTCCTGAAGAACGGAAAGTATCTGAGAATTGACGCAAGTCACGTGGTCAATCTCGACAAGCCCGACGAGTTCCTCAAAGCCCTCGAGGGTTTCTTCCCACAGCGTTAACGACATCGCCTGATCGCTGTGCCCAGCGCGCGCGGAGAAGCCGCAGGTCGCCAGCACCACCGTTGTCTGTTTGTCAGTTCCGCTGCCGCTCGCGGAAGGCGGCAACTTTAGCCCGGTTGCCGCACACGGCAGCGCTGCAGAAGAGGCGGCGATGGCCGCGCGTTCGATCGAGGAACCACAGGGTGCATCCCGAGCCGGCACAGGCCCGTACGAGCGAGGGGGATTCCTCTGAAATCAGCGCTGCGATGGATTCAGCAATCACAGCGAGAAGCGCATCGGGGCTCTCTATCTGATTGCGGTCGACGATTCGTAATCCGCCAGTGCCCGAGACTAACTCGCGGTGAAAAGTGGCGTGCGCCAGCAGCTTGTTGAGGGTTTCGATCTCTCTGCCGTAGTCCGCATCGGGCTTGGTGCGCCACCGACCTATCCACTCGCGCGCCCACTGGCGAATCTTTCGAGCCTCGGCCGCCGTGGCGTCGCAAGCCTTCAGACCGACCCGGCGTCGAAGCCTGGCCACAACCGGCTCTTCGAGCAGCCCAACTTGCGTGATCCAGTCGAGGAATGCCTGCCCATCGCCAATCGTCTCAACAGGCTTGCCGTCCGGCGCGAAGCTCGTGTTGAGAAAGTCGATGGCGGGATGGCTTCCGAGGAGAAGGGTGTTCATTGGCGTCGGGGGCGGCTCGTTCACGCGATCAGGGTATTCCTATTGTAACTGTATAAATGGAAGTTGACACGTTACACTACGCTCCGTAACCTCATAAAAATAACCATACAGGTTACGGACAGGAGGAAGTCATGTCTTCACATTCCAGAGGGCGGGTGTTGCTGGCCGCCCTGGCGACGTTTCTCATTTTTCAGCCTGCTCTGGCCGACGCAGCTGCCACTCGCTACCGTACGGCCACGGTCGAGGGCATAAAAATCTTTTATCGCGAGGCGGGAGTGCCGACCGCGCCTGCCGTGATACTGCTGCACGGCTTTCCTGCGTCGTCCTTCATGTATCGCGATCTGATAGAAAGACTGAGCGATCGTTACTATGTGATCGCGCCGGACTATCCCGGCTTTGGCTACAGTGACGCGCCTTCGACGCGGCAGTTCTCATATACCTTCGAACGTCTCACCGACGTCGTGCAGAAGCTGACGGAGCAATTGGGCGTCACGAAGTACGCGCTTTACATGCAGGATTTCGGCGGCCCCGTTGGCTTTCGACTTGCCTCACGTCATCCGGAGAGGGTGACAGCGCTCGTCGTACAAAACGCCAACGCCTATGAAGAAGGGCTACCGGAGAGTTTCTGGGCTCCCGTAAGAGCGTTGTGGAAAGATCCCTCCAACGGCAAATACCAGCAGATCCGTGAAGCTGCGATGTCAGACGAGGCGCTCGAGTGGAACTACACTCACGGTGTGAAAGCTCCGGAGAAGATCAATCCCGACAGCTGGGTGCTCCAGCGTGAGCTGCTGAATCGTCCGGGTAACAAGGACGCCATGCTGAGTTTGCTCTACGACTATCGCACCAATCCGGGCCGCTATCCGGCGTGGCAAGCGTACTTCCGCAAGCACCAGCCGCCCACCCTGATCGCCTGGGGCGCGAACGATCAGATATTTCCGGCCAGCGGCGCGCGGCCCTATCTGCGGGATCTCCCGAAGGCGGAGTTGCATCTGCTGGAGTCAGGGCACTTCGCGCTCGAGGACAAGGCCGATGAAATTGCCGCCCTGATGCAGGAGTTCCTTGCGAGGCACTTGACGGATTAGCGGCAACGCGCACGTATTCGGGGGGGGCTGAGGGAGGCTTCGAGGGGCAGGGGTCCTTAGAAAGTTGGTTTGTGGCGCGGGAAGATGTTGGTCTGCGCGCGGTCCGGGTGAAACGTGGTTCATTCTGGGCACTGTGCACGGTACCGCAGGCGTAGCAATATGAAATCATGATGCCCCCGGTACATACCAAAGAAGGGAGGTCTCGTATGAACTCAGTTAGTTTTGTGAGTCGTGGGCTTGCGGCAGGCCTTATGTTGCTGTTCGTGGTGGCGGCGCCTGCTGCTTTTGCCGAGAAATATGACGGTATCACGGCTATTTTCGAGAAGCCGATCGCGGAAGTGCAGAAGGCGGCCGTCGACGCGCTGACCACTGTGGGTGCCCCGCCCAGCAAGGTCGAGCCGAACCTGGTCGAAGGCAAGCGCAAGAACAAGATCGGATTGATGGTCGGCTCGGGCGGCGAGATGTTGTCCGTGGAGCTCAGTTCCGCTGAGGCCGGCAAGACGCAGGCGAAAGTGCGTACGACCAAGACCTTTGTCGGTCGCGCCGGTCAGAAGGTGTGGGATCAGCAGATTCTCGATGAGATGGCGAAGGTGCTCGACGTGACCGCGGCGGGCTCGATCGCGGCCTCTGCGCACTAGGCCGGGCTCATCATGTCACGAGCGGGGTTCTTGATCGGAGCGCTGCTTGCGCTTTGCGTGGTTGGCTGTTCGACCACGCAGGGCAGCTTTCGGCCGTTGGGCAAGGTTTATCCGCCGAAGCCGGCGGATTTCGCGGTAGAGATCTTTGAGGCGCCGAGCGAGCCGCAACGCGCGTTCGAGCGCGTCGCGAGGCTCGATGCGCATTTCGAGAAGACCCATTTCATTCCGACCGCGCACGCCACGGCGATAGCGGAGTTGCAGAAGCAGGCGCGTACCGTGGGAGCGGATGCGGTGATCGAGATTCGCGAGACGCGCTCGCGAGTGGGAGAAACCTTCATTCTCCACGTCACGGGAATTGGCATTCACTATGTGGAGCCGGCGCATTAGTTAGCGGGTGCCCATGCCGGCATACGTCGTACACTGAGTCATGCCGGACCACGATCGCCCGCTCAACGAGAGAATTCCTGATGTCCGTGACGGGCTGACCCGTCAGGAGCGAGTGTTCTGTACGTCCTGCATCAGGCGCAGCAGGAACGGGGTGATCGAAACGTGCCCACGGCGATGTTATGGGGGCGCGTATGCGAGCACTTCTACATCAGCCCTCAGGACCTTGCAGCAATGCTTGCCCGGCTCGGCGCCCGTAAATAACTCTCGACCCCGCCTCTGCCCGGCGCGCTCGCGCCAAGCCTCGATTTGCATAGTTGCGATAACAATATTCTATATAGGCGACCCGCGCAGTCGGGCGCTCCCGCGAATCAATGCATAACTCAGAACAAACCTAGCGACCGATACAGATCGCGTTGACAAGGACATTGGTCTGCCATAGCTTTCCGCCGACCGATCAATCTGAAATTAAGAACAGACCCTTATGAAAATGGATTTCAGGACGGCGTTGCTCAGCGTCGTCGCCGCAAGTTGCACGCTCAGCATTATCTCCTCGCCAGTGACAGCCGCCCCCACAGTGAATTCACCATCGCCCGCAAGCTACTTCGATAACACCGGCCGTGATGACGTGTTGACCGGTGGCATCAGGCTCATCCCCATCGAAACACCCAAAGGCACCTTCAAAGTCTGGACCAAGCGCGTTGGCAGTAATCCACGCATCAAGGTTTTGCTGTTGCACGGCGGCCCCGGAGCGACGCATGAATATCTGACAGCATTCGACAGCTACTTCCCCGGTGAAGGCATCGAATATTATTACTACGATCAGCTGGGCTCGCATTACAGCGACAAGCCGGAAGATCCATCGTTGTGGGATATTCCCCGCTTCGTCGAGGAAGTCGAGCAGGTGCGTAAGGCGCTGAAGCTCGATCGCAAGAATTTCTATCTCTATGGCCAGTCGTGGGGCGGCACGCTCGCCATCGAGTACGCGCTGAAGTATCAGCAGAATCTCGCCGGCGTGATCGTCTCCAACATGATGGCGAGCGGCAAGGCGTACGACGAGTATGCGCGTCGCGTGTTGAGTCGCGAGATCGATCCGAAGGTGTTGGCGGAGATCAAGGCGATCGAAGCCGCGGGCGATACCGAGAGTCCTCGCTATATGGAGCTGCTCGTCCCAAACTTCTACATGCAGCACTTTCTGCGCATGCCTCCCGAGTCCTGGCCAGATCCGGTCACCCGTTCATTCAGCCATCTCAATCGTGCGGTCTATGTGCCGATGCAGGGGCCGAGCGAGCTGGGTCTCGGCGGCAAGATGTTGACCTGGGATCGGGAGAAAGATCTCCAGAAAATCTCTGTACCCGTTCTGACAATCGGTGCTCGCTACGACACCATGGACCCCAAGCACATGGAGTGGATGTCGAAGCAGTTCAAGCACGGTCGCTATCTGTATTGCCCGAACGGCAGCCACCTGGCGTTATATGACGACCAGAAGGTTTACTTCGAAGGGCTCATCCGCTTCATCAAAGATGTGGATGCCGGCAAGCTGAACTGATATCTCATTGCAGAGCCGCGTTCCTCGCGGCTCCTGCCGTCGCTCTGGCGGCCGGTAGGCCCGGCCGCCGCGGTACGATCTCAACGGTGACGGGGCAAAGTGGAACGTGAGGCTGACGATGGCTTACAGCTTTTAACTTCCATAACACGGGCTGACTGATCAACATTGCCGTCCAACACGTATGGATGGAGCAAAAGCGATGCTTGATCGACGTTCGTTTCTCGCGTTCTCCGGCGCCGCGGGCGCATTCGCTGCCCCTTCTGTTCGCGCAGCGGCTCGTGCTGGTGCCGACCCGCTGCGCGACGGGCTCATCATCAACGTGCTGGGCGAAATCAGGGATCCGAATCAGCCGCCATCCCCGAATGCAGGCGTCGCGCAAGCCAGCTTCACGCGTCGCGCCGTCATCGACGCGCGAGCCGCCGGGGTCACGGCAATCAACATCACCGTCGGCCACGTCTTCGGTGATAGCGAGCCGTTCGAGGAGACCGTGCGCGCGATTGCACAGTGGGATGAAGTGATCCGCAGGAACTCCGGCGACCTGCTGAAAGTGTTCAGTACCGCGGACATCCGACGCGCGAAGGCCGAGCGCAAGATCGGCGTCATCTATGGTTTTCAAAACGCATCCATGATGGGTGAGCGGGCTGATCGGGTCGACGTGTTTGCGGATCTCGGCGTGCGCGTCATCCAGCTCACATACAACGCCAGCAACCGGTTGGGCGGCGGCGCTCTGGCTGGCGAGCTGGGGCTCACTCCCTTCGGCCACGAAGTCGTCGAGCGATTGAACGCAAGGCGAGTCATCGTCGACCTCGCCCACAGCGGCGAGCGTATCTGCCTGGATGCGGCGCGCGCCTCGAAGCAACCCGTTGCGATCAGTCACACAGGCTGCCGTGCGTTGACCGATGTGCCGCGGAACAAGACCGACGAGGAACTGCGGCTGGTCGCCTCGAGAGGCGGCTTCGTAGGCATCTATTTCATGCCGTTTCTGGCCATGGGTCGTAACGCGACGCGTGAGGATGTAGTGCGGCATGTGGAGCATGCGGTCGATGTGTGTGGTGAAGATCATGTTGGTATTGGCACCGACGGGCCGATCACGCCAATCGATGATCTCACTGCCTATCAGGCGGAGTTAGCTCAGGAACACGCGGCTCGTCGCGCGGCCGGCATTGCGGCGCCGGGCGAGGCGCCGGGCATCATGCCGTTTGTTCAGGATCTGCGCGGACCCGATCAGTTCCGGCAGCTTGCGGATGTGCTGGCGAAACGTGGCCACAGCGCCGCGCGTATCGAGAAGATTCTGGGCAGCAATTTCGTCCGGTTCGCGCGCGAGGTGTGGGCGTCATAAGGATTTATAAGTTCTCACGCGCACTCCGGGCGTGCTCTTCCCAGCACCTGTCCGCCGGGCACGACGCCGTCGCCTACGTCATGGGTTGGGTCGTGCACCAACCCTGATGATGGCAAAACCTATCTGATCGCCTACCGCGACTGTTGTGGCACTGATGCATGCGGACGCTGCGGCTGTCTGGGACTGGAGGGCGAGATGCCGATTTATCGTCCGCAGTTCAACAACGACATCGTGTGGTGTTTTGGCTCGTCCAGCATGATGTACCACTGCTCCAGCGCGGCGCTTGTTGGCCTGGCGAAGTGATTTCCGCAGCGGCTTGCCGTCGTGAGGTGTTTCGTCCCGCTGGCCATGGTGACGTGACTCTCCGACGCCACGGCTGCTGGAATCACGGTCAGACCGCTCTCGAAGCCCGCCACCAGCCAGAGCAGCCAGCGGAACCCTGTTCGACTCCCGAGAACAATGAGAATATGCAGGGCGCTAAAATAGCCGCGACACAAAGACGGTCCATGGCGTGTCTGGGGGATGTCGGTTTCGGGCGCGCTCGATCGTCCTCGGACTCGAAAGGCTAACCTACCTGGAGAACTGAGCATGTCCACCAACACCGTACGACTTCACCGTGTCCTCCGCTCGACCCCGGAGCGCGTCTACCGCGCATTCGTCGATCCTGACGCGATGGTGAAATGGCTGCCGCCAAACGGGTTCACCGGCAAGGTGCATCATATGGACGCCACTGTTGGTGGCTCTTACAAGATGTCCTTCACCAACTTTACGACCGGCCAGAGCCACGCATTTGGCGGCAAGTTTGTGGAGCTGGTTCCCCAGCAACGCCTCCGTTACACGGATCGTTTCGATGACCCTAACCTGCCCGGCGAAATGCAGACGACCGTTTCCATCACTCCGGTCTCTGTCGGTGTGGAACTGAATATCGTGCAGGAAGGTATTCCTGCGATGATCCCGGCTGAGGCGTGTTATCTGGGCTGGCAGGACTCGCTGATTTTACTGACCAAGCTCGTCGAGGCCGAAGTGCGGGAATAGGGTGTGGAAACAGAGCGGCACACGTTGCACCGTCCCCCTCTGCATTCGCAGGGGGGACGGTGCTGTCGGCGACTCACATTTTCGGCGCCCGATTTCACGCCGCATCATGAACCGGGTGATCAGTGGCCCGCAGCCAAATCGTGCGTCTCATAGTGATCGCATAGAAAATTCACGAACGCGGTAATCTTGGGGCTCACCAGGCGCCGCGACGCATGGAGCACCCATCCCTCGATCTGCCCGTCGAGCGGAGCGCCCCAGGTCACCAACCGGCCCGCCGCGAGATCCGCGGCAACGATGGATCGCGCGAGCATCGCAGCTCCCGCTCCCTCACGCACGGCATCGTATATCAGCAGCGGAGATGACAATCTCAGCAGCGCGCGCGGCGCGAAAGCCAATTCCTTTCTTTCACGCCGCACTTTCCAGACAACGTCATCCGCGGTGCCTGTTCTCACCACCGCAGGAATCGGCTGGGGCGCAGTTCCCTTCATCGGCGGGCGCGACACCGAAGGGTGTGCAACCAGCACGAGCTGATCTTTCAGGAAACACCGCCCCACCAGATCATCATTCACACGTGGATTGATGCGCACCACGATGTCGAAACCATCCTCCACCAGATCGACGAAGCGATCTTCGGCCGTGACTTCGAGCTGCACCTGCGGATACGCGGCAACGAACTGCGCGGCCAGCCGCCCCATCGTGTGTTGAGCGAACAGCATCGGGACGTTCACGCGCAGCCGGCCGCTCGGCCGTCCCAATCCGGCCCGAACGTCCTGTGTGGTCTGTGCGATCTCGGCCATCTGAGTTTCAGTGCGCGCATGAAGCACCGCGCCTTCTTCTGTGAGGCGGAGCGTGTGCGAGCCGCGCTCGATCAGCCGCACGCCAAGGCTTTCTTCCAGTTCGCGCACGCGTCGCGACAGCGTGGCCTTGGGTTGACCGGAGGCGCGGCTGGCCTTGCCGAAACCGCCGTGCGTCACGATGAGGTGGAAATCAGCCAGCGCATGCAGGTCCATGAGGTGTTCCAGATCTGGGACGAGTTGTCCAGATCCTAACGTCTATGCACCATCTGTGGAACGACTAATCTTCACCTCACTCGCCGCGCAAAGCAGCGGCACTACAGGAGAAGGCGCATGACGATTCTGGTTACAGGCGGTACCGGCCGTGTCGGGTCACAGGTGATCGCGAAGCTCAGCGGTAGCGGTGTGGCGGTCCGGGCGCTGACGCGCTCCCCTGAGAAAGCAAAGTTTCCAGCGGGTGTGACTGCCGTGAAGGGCGACTTGCTGGATGTGGATTCCGTGCGCGCCGCGCTCAAAGGTATCAGCACGTTATTTCTATTAGCGTCCACCGGCACGGAGGAGCTCACGCAAACGATCAACACGCTGAGCATCGCTCGTGAGGAGGGTGTTAGAGGCGTTGTTTATATTTCGGTCGTGAAGAGCGCTGAGTACACCGACGTCCCGCACTTCACATCCAAGCACGCGGTCGAGCGGATGATCGAGCAGTTTGCTCTGCCCGCGACGATTCTCCGTCCCGCTTACTTCTTTCAGAACGACGTGCAGTTCAAGGATGCGTTGCAGGGTGGCGGCGTCTACCCGTCGCCTGTGGGTCTCAAGGGCATCTCGATGGTAGATGTTGGCGATATCGCCGAGGTCGCGACAATCGAGTTGCTTCGGCGCGAGCGCTCGGAGCAGGCACTGCCGCGCAAGATCGTCGAGCTCTCCGGTCCCGATGCGCTGACGGGCCCGGCGTTGGCGGCCATCTGGGCCGATACTCTGGGACGCGAGATTCGCTATGGCGGCGGCGATCTGAACGCGTTCGAAGCGCAGATCAAGACAGCCGCGCCCGGTTGGATGGCATTCGACCTGCGAGCCATGTTTCGCAGATATCAGGAGGATGGCGCCGTCGCCACCCGAGCTGATATTGAGCAGCTGACCGCGCTGTTAGGGCGTCCGCCGCGCGCGTATCGCGAATTTGCAGCCGAGGCCGCGCGCTCGTGGAGCAGCACGCCCAAGGCTTGAGGTGCATCGCGCTGCTTTAAACGCGAGTTCCCCCGGAAACCAACAGGGACTATCTTGGGTCCAAGAGGCGGTTCACCCTGAGGCAAGGAGCTACAAATGAAGCGGTCATGGGTCAGTCCAGCACGCACGCGTTTCATCGGGCCCGGCGCGTGGTATCGCGCCGCCCTTGGCGCGGCTGTCATTACGTTCGCCATGTTGGGTTTGCCCGCGAGTGGGCAAACCCTCGACGATTCGAAGTCGTTGCGAATCGGCATTATCGGCACAGGCAGCATTGGCGGAGCCCTCGCCAGGCACTGGGCGAAAGCGGGTCACGAACTGGTGATCTCGTCCAGACATCCGGAAGAACTGCAGTCGCTCGCGAAGTCGCTCGGCCCGAAAGTGCGCGCCGGCACGCCGCGCGAGGCCGCGGTGTTTGGCGACGTCGTGCTGGTTTCCATTCCTTATGGAGCCATGCCGCAGCTCGGGCGCGATCTGCGAAGCGAGCTGCAAGGGAAGATCGTGTTGGATACCGGCAATCCTTATCCCACGCGCGATGGTCCGATGGCGGACGAGGCGCGCAAGAAAGGTACGGGTGCTGCGTCGTCAGAGTTTCTGCCGGGGACGCGACTCGTCCGCGCCTTCAATGCCATTAATTCGAGCCCGCTCGTTACAGCATCGAATCGTGCAGGCGCCCGCGTAGCGATTCCGCTTGCGGGCGATGATGCGGAAGCCCTGCGAGTGGCGCAGCGGCTGGTGCGCGATGCGGGGTTCGATCCTGTAGTGGTCGGCGGACTCGAGAGTGCCAGGCGGTTCGACGTGGGGACGCCGGTGTACGTCAGGCTCCTCACCGCGGCGGAGTTACGGAAGGAGCTGAACCTATCGCCGTGATCGTCCTGAAGGGCGTACAGTCATCGCATGTCCAAAGAAATCAAGCAGAATCGCCGCGGCTTTCTCGGCGCGGCCGCCACAGGGCTCATCACTGGCGAGATGTTTTTGGCGGCGGCCGCGCAGGCCGCCGCGGAGAAGCCGAAAGGATCTGACCTGCGGTTCGCTCCGATCAAACAGATCAAGGCGGGTGTTCTCGACATAGGTTATTACGAGGCCGGGCCGGCCGATGGCCCTCCCGTGCTCCTGCTCCACGGCTTTCCGTACTCCATTGACAGCTATGTCGAAGTCGCGCCGATGCTCGCGGCGCGTGGGTGTCGCGTGATCGTTCCCTATCTGCGGGGACATGGATCAACTCGTTTTCTGTCGAGCGAGACACCGCGCGCGGGTCAGCAGGGCGCGATCGGCGTTGATGTGATCGCTCTGATGGATGCGTTGAAGCTCAAACGCGCGGTGCTGGCCGGTTATGACTGGGGTGGACGAGCCGCTTGCGTTGCCGCCGCTCTGTGGCCCGAGCGATGTACGGGGCTCGTGTGCGTCAACAGTTATCTTATTCAGGATATTTCGAAGGCGGCCACGCCGCTGCCGCCTTCCATGGAATCAGGGTTCTGGTATCAATATTATTTTCAGACCGAGCGCGGGCGTGCGGGTCTTACCGCTTATCGGCGCGAGATTGCCAGAACGCTCTGGTTGCGGAATTCGCCGAACTGGCGCTTCGATGAAGCGACGCTCGATCGGCATGCCAGCGCGTTCGAGAATCCGGACTATGTGGAGATCGTGATCCACTCCTATCGGCATCGCATGGGGAGCATGGACGGGTATGCCCCGTATGCGGATGTTGAGCGGCGGCTTGCCACGCTGCCTGTCATTACCGTGCCGGCGATTACGTTAGATGGCAAGGCAGACGGCGTCATCCCTGCGAATGACGCCAAGGTGTCAGCGTCGAGATTCAGCGGACCGCGCACGCATCGCCTGGTCGACGGCGCTGGCCACAACCTGCCCGAAGAAGCCCCGAAGGAGTTTGCCGACGCTGTTTGGGAACTGGCATCGGCGTAATGAACCGCGTTAGACCCGCGGTCAGCGGCGCGGTTTGGCCGGTTAGCGCTGGCCGCACAGCTGCGCTGAGCCTGCAATGCTCGGGGTGCCGATGCCGAGTTGGCGCAGTGCTTGCGGCACCCCGCCCGCCAGAATAACCACGGCGTGTTAGTTCGTACGCGCGGAAGTCACGCGCAACCAATCAAAATCGGCAACGCCGCCGGGCGCACGATCTGCGTCGACGTTGAAGGTGAACAGGGCCGGGCGGGCGCCTTTCCACCAACTGAATTGCATCTTCGCCTTGCCGCCGAGCGGCTGAAACGTCTTGCCCGCATCGACGCTGTAGAAATATTCCACGAGCTCATCCGCGACGCGCAGACGCAAGAGAACCGAATCTCCCTCCACGACAGGCCCCGCGGTTTCAACACCAGCCGCTGCGTACATGATCTGTCGCCGCCCGTCGCGCTGAACCACGCCGATCCAGCTCGGCTGGCGACCAAACATCGCCAGGCCGGCTTTCTGCCCCTCCGCCATGCCCTCCACAACGAGTCGCGTCGTGGTCTCGGAAGTGCGCCCCTGCTGAACCTGCGTCAGCGTATTTCTCGCGCTGACCAGATTTGCCGCCGGCAGCGCCTTCAAGCGGAGAAATCCGCGCCGCTCGATGAGGCTCCAGTGGCTGTCGACCGGGTTATGGTTCCACTCCCACTGCACCGCCAAACGCTCTCCTGAGAATTCATCTGAGGTTTGCGGATAAACCGGCGGGAAAACGCCGCCCACATCAGGCATCGCATATGAATAGACCGGCTGCCCGTTGGGCGCTCCGGCGAGCAGCTCTCCCATCACCGGCCAGTCGTTCTCCCAGCGCACCGGCTGCAGATGCACGATGCGCCCGTACGCCCCGGTGTGATTGAAATGTAAGAACCACCCCTCTCCCGAAGGGGTTTCCACGTAACCGCCCTGATGAGGCGCCTGCACGTTCGTCGTTCCCTGCGAGAGCACCGTGCGGATTTCATAAGGACCCTGGATATCGCGCGCGCGAAGCACCGCCTGCGGGCCTTCGCCAACGCCGCCATAAGGCGCGAAAATATAGTAGTAGCCATTACGCTTGAGGAGCTTCGGCCCCTCGAGAATCGGCAGGCGCACCGGGTCTTCCACGATCACCTTGCCCGCATCGAGCACCGTTTTCCCATCGGCGCTCATGCGATGAAGGATCAGCGGTCCAGCGCCCACGCGCGAATGCACGAGATAGGCATTGCCGTCGTCGTCCCAGAAGGGGCAGGGGTCTTCCAGCTTCGGTTCGTCGATCACCTTGACGGGCGCATCCCACGGTCCTGCGGCGTTCTTCGCCGACGACATGAACACGCCCTCATCGGGCGTCGCGAAGTAAACGTAGAAGCGTCCCTGATGAAAGCGGATTGCAGGGGCCCACACGCCGCTGCTGTATCGATGCCCCATCGTCCCCTGCCACTTCGGGCGCGCGGTCGTGTCGTCGAAGTCGAGAGGTCCGGGCAGGTTGTAGGCGGGATGGAAATCGAGCTTCGGCAGCACGTGTCCGACGAGCGTCCAATGCACCAGGTTGCGCGACTCCAGCACCGGAATCCCCGGCGAAAAGTGAAAGCTCGACGCCACCATGTAATAGCGGTCGCCCACGCGGATGGCGTCCGGATCGGAGTAATCCGCATACAGAACCGGGTTGTGATAGCGCGCGTCAGCGACAGCGGGCGACCGGGAAACGCATCCGGCCGCAGAGAGGCCAACAGTCGCGAGCAGCAGAGTTATGAAAAATGCGCGCACTGTGCCCCCTCGTCTTATGGATTCCGTCCGCCTAACCAGACCATGACGTTATAGCTCCACAAAAGCCTCAAGCGACCTTCAGGGGATAGCGCGGCCCCCGGCGATGTTGTATCCCGCTGGAAATGACATCGTCCCCATGCCATCGTTGCGCTCGTGCGCGCATTGAAAGACCAACTGCTGCGGCTGAAACGCATCCTGCTCCATCGTGGCGCGACCCGCGAGGATGCGGAAGACCTGGTGCAGGAGGCCGTCCTGCGTCTGCATGTATATGAAAGCACCGGTGGCCGCGTGCTAGATCAGGAAGCGTTCGTCACGCGCTGCGCTCTGAACCTCGCCGTGGACGCATATCGGCATTCACGGGTCGATCTCTACGAGCGTGAGTCGGTGGAAGATCTCCACCTGATCGACATTGGCCCGACACCGGATGAGGTTTTCGCAGCCGAGCAGCGTCTCCACAAAATGCGGGACACGCTGGATCGCGTGAGTGTGCGAACTCGCGAGGTGTTTTTCATGCACCGTCTGCAAGGTTTCAGTCACGCTGAGATCGCCAGCAAGCTCCGCGTCAGCAAGAGCGCGGTCGAGAAGCACATAGCGAGCGCCGTAACGATCCTGGCCATGGAACGGCAGCAGAAGTGAGTACGGCAGACGTGCAGGACAGTGACCTCATCCCTCCGGAACGGCTCGCGGAAGCAGGCGTGTGGATCGCGCGCCTGCATGGCGACGAGCGTGGCCCCAATCTCGAAGCGGGTGTCAGGCAGTGGCTCGAGGCGTCGCCCTTGAATGCCCAGGCGTTCGAGCTGGCCACCGAGGTGTGGGATGAATCCCAGAATCTGCGACGGGTCGTGCCTCTCGCGGTCGATGTGCCTGTTGCCCCTCGACGCGGGCCCCGGTTCTATCTGGCTGTTGGCGCCGCCGTTGTGGCCGTGGTTCTCATTGCCGCGCTGGTGGGATATCAGTTCCCGGCCGGCGTTGCGACCGGCGTGGGCGAGCAGCGAATGCTGACCCTGAGCGATGGCACCCGCGTCTATATGAATACGGCGACACGTATCGTCGTGCGTTATGAGAAAGACGCGCGGCGCATAGAGCTCAAGAGTGGCGAGGCGTTGTTCGCCGTCGCCAAGCGAGCGGACTGGCCGTTCATCGTCAAGGTGGGCGACCAACAGGTGAGGGCGCTCGGCACCTCATTTGTCGTTCGCCGTGAGGATCGGCGGCTGACCGTGACGCTGGTCGAAGGCAAGGTCACCGTTGCGAGTACCGAGGGTGAGAAGACGGGCGGCTCCTCCACAGCCGAGAAGCCCTTCACCCTGACATCGGGGCAGCGCCTCGTATTCACCCCCGGCCGCCGCGCGCTGCTGGATACGCCTTCTCTTGAAAAAGCCACGGCATGGAGGCGGGGCCAGGTCGTGTTGGACGACACGCCACTCGGCACCGCTGCTGCTGAAATGAATCGCTACAGTCCGCTCACGCTCGTCATTGAACGGCGGGAAGCGGCAGAGTTGCTGGTCAGCGGCCTGTTCCAGGCTGGCGACACCTACAGTTTCGCCCGCGCCGTGGCCGAAGCGCATGGACTAACAGTTGCCGAAGAGGGCGAGCGTATCGTGCTCGCGGGCGTTCCAACACATCAGACGAGTGGGCAGCGTGAGGCAAGTATCACACCGCTGAGATGAGGTTTTCTCGAGGCTGTAACGTCAACCGTTACTTACAGGGTTCCGTTAGGGGGGAACTAGCCTTGGAAAGAGCGAAGCGTGTCTTCTCGTTCCCGGCGCTTGCCGCGTCGGGCGTGTTGGTGATTTCAGGGGTGTCAGGGGAGGCTGCGGCGGCTCCGCCACTCGAGCAGTTCGACCTGCCCGGCCAATCCCTCGCCGATTCGCTGCGGGCCGTGGCCGCCCGAACCAACAGCAATATTCTGTTCGACAAGAGCATCGTGGCGGGCGTCGTCGCCCAGCCTGTTAAAGGCCGTATCACGGCCGAAGAAGCGCTCAACCAACTTCTGCGCGGTTCGGAGCTCACGTTCCGCCGCCTCGATGAAAAGACGGTCACCGTCGTTCCGGCGGATGCGCAGGCGCGCAAAGCCCGTCTGGATAGCGACAGCACGCCGCCGATCGGCAGCACCAGTTATCTGGGTCTTTCCGGCATTCGGCTGGCGCAGGCGAATATCGCGAGCGACGAACAGGCCCCGACCCCCGCGCCTCAGGCAACCGAGGCGGCTCCGCCTGCGGAAGAAAGCACCGACGAGCTCGAGGCCGTTGTCGTTACCGGCTCACGCCTGGCGCCACTCGGCTTTACCGAGCCCACGCCCGTGACGGTGCTCGATGCGGAGGAATTCAAACTCTCGGGCACGGTCAACGCCGAACAGCTGTTGGGTCAATCGCCGCAGTTCATGGGCTCGCAGAACAATGGCGCGACCGCCAACACCGTGCCGGGCGGCACGGCGACGCTCAATCTTCGCGGCTTCGGCGCCCAGCGCAATCTCGTGTTGGTCAACGGCCGGCGCTTCGCCATCTCTGGCCCGGATCAGACGACTGACATCAACACCATTCCGTCAGCCCTCATCGAGCGGACGGAAATCGTGACCGGCGGCTCCTCGGCGGTGTATGGCTCCGACGCCATCACTGGCGTCGTCAACTTCATCATGCGTAATGATTTCGAAGGCGTGGAGCTCAGCGCCCAGGACGGCTGGGATCTGCATACGCATACGCCCGTCTACAGCATCGATCTCACCGCGGGCGGCAAATTTGCCGACGACCGCGGCAATGTCGTGATCTCTGCCAACTTCCTCGATCGCGGTTCCATTACTCGCGGCGAGCGTGGCGACTGGGCATTCGATTCATTGCAGGATGGCTGCGTGACGCCAGCTTCCGCGAGCAGAGACCACGCGGGCGTTCCGGTACCGGTACCTGCGAACTCCACCTGCGCGGCCGTTGGCGGCGTGCCGGGACTCATCGCCGGCGGTAGCGGTGATATTCCCAATGGCCGCTTCACCGGCGTGCCGACGGTTGGCTCTGCTACATCGAACCCGGGACTGGATGCGGCGCTGATCGCCGCCGGGCTCGGCAACATGGGATCGCGCGGCTTCACCTTCGATGATGCGGGCCTCACCGCCCGCCCGGCATTGCAGCCGCAGGATGACTACAACCTCGGGCCGGCGAACTATCTGATCATCCCCGAGAAGCGCTGGATGGTGAATGCGTTTACGCATTACGACTTCAACCCGAAGATGACCGGCTATGCTGAATTTCACTTCAGCACCAACATCGTCGACATGCAGCTGGCGCCCACCAACATCAACGGGCCGTTCCTGCTTCAGGTCAACAATCCATATCTGACTTCGCAGATGCAGTCGGTACTGCAGCAGCTGGATATGCGGGAGACCGGTCCGACGACAGTCACCACCGGAACGAGCTCGAGAGTCACCACTCCGGGCGACGGTCTTGCGGTGATCAACGTAGGACGACGTCTCGTGGAAGTGGGCCTGCGTCGTAATGAGGCGCAGCGTACGGTGTGGCGTGACGCGATCGGTATTCGCGGCGAGCTGGGCGATCTTTCCGACAACTTCCTTCGCGATCTGTCGTACGACGCGTACTACACCTATGCCCGCACGGAGCAGACGGACCATCAGGACGGCAACGTTTCACGCAGTCGCTTTCAGGCGGGGTTGTTAGGAGTTGGCACCACTCAGCCGGTGCTCAACGTGTTTGGACAGAACATCTCGCCCACGGGCGTCAACTCCATCGCGATTGGCGCAACCAACATCACAGAGGCGGAGCAGCAGGTCGCGGCAGCCACGCTGTCCGGCGAAGCCTTCTCACTGCCGGCGGGTGGAGTCGACTTTGTGGCGGGTGTCGAATGGCGCTATTCCTCGGCCAGCTACACACCGGATGAATTCCTGCGCTCGGGCGATGTGGTGGGCTTCAATCCCGGCCTGCCCACGGGCGGCCATATCTCGGTGAAAGAAGCTTTCGGCGAAATCGGCATTCCCCTTATCGCGGACAAGCCTTTCATCAAGAAGCTGACGACCAACGGCGCGTTCCGCTACTCCGACTATGAGCTGGGCGGCGTCGGTGCCGTGCGTACCTGGTCGGCGGGCCTTGGCTGGCAGGTCACGCGGGATGTGACTTTCCGCGGCCAGTTCCAACATGCGGTGCGCGCGCCTAACGTTGCAGAGCTGTTTGGTGGACTCTCGCAAAGCTTCGATTCGGCGACCGATCCGTGCTCTGATCGTCTGCCGGCCGCGCAGCGTACCGAGGCGGTTCGAAATGTCTGTATCGCGACGGGCGTGCCGGCTTCGCAGGTGTTCACGGCGGGCGTGCAGTCCAACAACATCATCGGCAACCTGTCAGGCGGCAACCCGAATGTCGGCATCGAGGAATCGGACACGCGCACGTTCGGCATGGTGCTGACACCCACCGCCATCGACGGCCTCGCGGTCACGATTGACTACTTCGATATCGAGCTCGACGGCGCCATCGCGCAGCTGGGCGGTGGTCTCAGCAATACGCTCAATCTCTGCTACAACATTGTTCAGGACCCTAACAGCCCGTTCTGTCAGGCGATCCAGCGCAATCCGCTGACGGGTGAGATTGGCGCGCCGTTCTATGTCACGGTGACCAACGCGAACACAGGCGGCATCGAAACGTCAGGCGTGGATCTCGACGGACGCTACACGTTCAAGATCGGCTCGCAGTCCTTCAACTTCGGCACGAACTGGACCTGGACCGACGAGTTCACGAGAACCCCGGTTCAGGCGCTGCCTAATGTGAGGAATGAGTGCGTGGGCGCCTTCGGTCCTACCTGCACGCAGCCTATTCCGCGTTACAAGGGCGTTTCGCGTCTGACGTGGAGCCCGCCTGGCCCGGTGAGCGTGAGCCTGCGGCATCGGTTCATTGGCGAAGTCACGACGGACCAGTATCTGTTGCCGAGGCGCGCGGGCAATCCGTTCCCGGCGCTGTCGACGCTTACAAATCCTGTGATCTCCGCGCAGAACTACTTCGACTTGTCGTTTACGTGGGAAGCGCTGGATAACCTGCAGTTCCACGGCGGTCTGACTAACATCCTGGATGAGGATCCGCCGATCGTAGGCAGTGCTTCGCCGTCTTCCAACACGTTCGCCGCGACTTACGACGTGCTGGGAACTCAGGTGTTCCTCGGCGTGACGGCGAGGTTCTGATCTGGAAGCGGTCGATCGGCACACCGGGCTGCCTAGTGCCGATCGACCCTTCCCTCATTCAAGCGCTGCACAGTCCTGTCAGTTGCAACTCGGGACGTGCCTCGGATGATTGCGGCGTCACCTTCACGCGCACGAGACTGAGGCGGGTGACATCGCGCGTCCATAATCCGTAGGCCGGAACGGGATGCGGAATCATGTGGGCGTCTGGATAATCCGCACGCATCTCCGGAATGGTGCTCTCGGCGGGAACGGCCTGGCTCGCGGCGCCGACTTCGAGTTTCAGATCGCGGAGGGCCACATCTTCGATGTGCCGGTCGGGGATGCCGATAAAATAAGATCCGCGTACGCCGTTGTCATTGCCGGTAATACGGTCGAACACGATTCGCCGCAGATGCCCGGGTGCGGGGCGTGGGTTCTCCGGCCGCACGCGGCCACGATCGCCGAGGCGCAGGAACAAAGGGCTTTCCGCGCGCACGATGTTGATCTGCGTCGCGAAGATATCTTCCACGGTGCCGCCATCGACCACTTCCCAGGATATGCCTGAATCCGCGCGGCGACGATTGAGCGAGCGCATTTCCGGGGCCGGCCCACCCAACTCGAGATTGCGCACGAGTATGCGGCGGAAATCGCCCTGCGAGTCCGTGCCGAACTTGATGCCGTTGCAGGAGGTGTAGAGGCGGCAGTTCTCGATGAGCACCTGCTCAGTGGTCCGTTGCGAGGCCCCCTTGAAACACAGCGCATCGTCGCCTGAGTTGATGAAGCAGTTCCTCACGATGACGCGCCGGCAGCCGTCGATATCCAGGCCGTCGTTATTGAAGTTGGCCTGGTTGTCGACTTTAAGATCTTCGATCAGCACGTCCTCGCAGTTCAGATAGTTCTGCATCCAGCAGGGGGAGTCTCTCAAGTTGAGATCCCTGACGTGCACACGTGTGCTGTCCAGCACGCGGATGAGAAAGGGCCTGCCGGGCGTGGCGCCCACTGTTTCCGCGCCGGGGAAGTTCTGTTTGGTGCCGCGGCCGTCGATGGTGCCTTCGCCGCTCAGGCTGATGTCCTGGCAGCCTTCCGCGAAAATCAGGGACTGATTCATCCCCATGTTGCTGTCCATCACGGTCTTGCGGGAGGCGATGCGCTCGGGATAGTCCTTCAGATCAAGGCTTGCGAGGAGACGCGCGCCCCTGGCGATGTCGAGCCGCACGTTGCTGCGCAGATCGATCGTGCCGCTGACATAGTCGCCCTGCGAGAGGCGCACGGTGCCGCCGCCACTCTTCGCTGCTGCGTCGATTGCAGCTTGTATGGCGCGCGTCGCAAGGCCTTCCTGACCGGCGCGGAAGCCGAAGTCTTCTGGTTCGAAGAGGCGATCCGGGCCTTTCCAGGGTTGCAGGCGGGCGGTCAGATCTTTCGCCATACGCTCGAGATCTGTCTGCAGTGTGCTGGCCCACTTTGGGAACGTGTCGCCTGGGCAACGCTCCTTCGCGGCGTCACTCGCTCCGGCGAGCGTCAACATCGCGAGCCCCACTCCAAACTGCCGCCGGGAAAGCGGAGGGATTATTTCGTTTGTCATGACTGCCTCATGCCGAGTAGCGATTATGAGGCTGGATGATACCGCTACCTTTACACCGGCTGGGAACGCAGTCGTGGTGTGGATCGCCAATCGGCGACGGCTTGCCCACGACGACGGCGGCATGCCGTGTCGGAATGCCGCATGTTGGAATAGAGGCCGTGTTTTGTTGAGGCGGCGCGCCGGACTTAGGTTCCTACACGCGCCGCGACGGATGCTCCATCAACTTATCCAGCGTGATGGGCACTTCGTAGTTACGGATGCCGGTCGCATTGTAAATTGCATTCGCGATCGCAGCAGCCACGCCGGTGATGCCGATTTCCCCGATGCCCCGCACGCCATGAGGGCTCTGCGGATCGGGAATATCCGTCCAGATGACATCGATCTCCGGCACGTCGAGATGCACCGGCACATGATATTCCGCGAGCGACGGATTCATGATCCGTCCCATGCGCTCATCGAAAAGCACTTCTTCGGTGAGTGCGAGCCCGATGCCCATGATGATGCCGCCGCGAAACTGGCTCGCGGCCGTCTTGGGATTCAGGATGCGCCCCGTGTCGAACGAACCGAGCCACCGCGTCACACGTGTTTCGCCCGTGATCTCATTCACCCGCACCTCGCAAAACTGCGCGCCATAAGAATGCATGGAGAACTTTTCGATCTCCGCGGGCGGCGGCGCCTCGGCCTGGCAGGTGATTTCATTACGGCCCGCCCGCTTCAAAATCGAAACGTAGCTTTCCCGGCGCGAGGCATCGTTACGCCGACGTAACGCGCCGTCGTGAAGCTCGACATCCTGTGCGTTGAGGCCCGCGAGCGAGGACTCTTTCCCGGCGAGCCCCAGCAGTTCTTTGGCCAACACTTCGCTGGCCGCTTTGACGGCGGCGATGATCGAAGCACTCTGCGACGAGCCGCCGGCGTAGGTGCCGTTCGGCATGGAGGCGTCGCCATATTCAAAGCTCACTTGCTCGACCGGCAGACCTAACAGGTCGGCAGCATATTGCGCCTGGACCGTCGCGGTGCCCATGCCCATCTCATGGCTCGCCATCTGCACGATCGCGCAGCCATCAGATGTCAGGCGGATGCTCGCCGCGCCGCCCGCCACGCGATAGTAAGGATAGGTGGCCGTAGCCACGCCCTGACCAATGAGCCATTCGCCATCCCGTTGTGAGCGAGGCACGGAATTGCGCTTGCTCCAGCCGAAACGTTCAGCACCACGACGATAGGCTTCGTTGAGATTTCGCGCGGAGAAGGGCAGACCCGAAGTCGGATTCTTCTCCGGCTCGATCAGCCGGCGCAGCTCGACTGGATCACGGCCCATCTTCTCGGCCAGCTCGTCGACCGCGCATTCCAATGCAAAGGTACCCACCGACTCGCCCGGCGCCCGCATGTATATGTTGGCGACTGTGTCGAGGTCGATCGTCTTCTGCGAGATCAGGAAGGAATCCGCCGCATAAAGGAGCCGCGCGGGAAAAGTAAATTGCTCGGGGCAGAGGTTATGACTGGTCACGCCGGCCACACCCGTGTGAATCAGCGCAGACAATTTGCCGCTCGCATTGCCGCCGAGCGCGACGCGCTGCTCCGTCAACGTCCGGCCGCCGGTCGCGCGGAACACGCCCTCGCGCGAAAGCACCATGCGCACGGGTCTGCCGACTCGGCGCGCGGCTGCGGCGGCGAGAATGTGATGGTTCCATACGAGCTTGCCGCCGAAGGCGCCGCCCACGAACGGACTCAGGATCCTGACGTTCTCTTCGGGCAGCTCGAAGACTTCCGCAAAAGTGGCGCGGGTCAGCTGCAACATCTGAGTCATGTCATGCACCGTGAGCTCGTCGCCTTCCCAATGCACAGTGACAGCGTGTAGCTCCATTGCGGCATGGTTATGACGAGCGGTGCGGAATGTTCGATCAACACTGAACTCAGCCGCAGCCAACGCTGCTTCTGCCTCACCGATGCTGATCGTCGTGGGCTGCCGCAGGATTTTTTCCGGGAGCTTCGCTTGCGACTTGGCGGCGTCGAAAGAGATCGTCGCCTGTTCCTGCGTATAGGTCGTGCGAATCAGCGTTGCCGCGTGATCGGCCTGTTCCTGAGTTGCGGCGATGACGATCGCGACAGGCTCGCCATTCCAGTGAATGCTGTCGTCCTGCATGACAGGCAGCTTGCTGGCGGCGCCGCCTTTAGGATTCGCCATGATGAGCAGCGGTGCCTTCAGGCGCGGCGCGTTCTTGTAAGTCATGACGAGTAGCACGCCCGGCGCGGCCTCGGCTGCCGTCGTATCTATAGACGCGATACGACCGCGGGCAATACTGCTGTAGGAAAGTGCCGCGTAGGTGAGATTCTCGAACGGCACTTCCGCCGCAAACCTCGCCTTGCCTGTTACTTTCAACGCGCCATCCACACGGGAAAGTGGCGTGCCGACGACGCGCAGCCTGTCCTGTGAAGTATCCCGCTTCGCGTCGGGTTTGAGATGCAAGGCCGTGCTCATCACGTTCTCGATGACGCTCATGCCCGTGCTCCTTCGGCCAGTTCATTGAGGGTGCTGACGATTGCGCGTCTCGCCAGCTCGATCTTGAAAGCGTTGTGTTGCAATCCCGTGGCGTGCTGAAGCTCTGCAACGGCGGCTGCTTCAAAACTCTGGATCGACGCGGGCGCGCCGCGTAACACGGCCTCGGCCTTCGTGGCGCGCCAGGGTTTGTGAGCTACACCGCCCAGCGCCAGCCGGATTTCGCCGATCGTGCCATCACTTGCTACTTGCAGGGCCGCGGCAACAGATACGAGCGCAAACGCGTAACTTGCACGGTCGCGGATCTTGCGATACGTCGAGCGTGTGCCGGGAGGCAGCGGCGCCAGCTCGATCGCGGTGATCAGTTCTCCAGCGCTCAGCTCTGTTTCGATGTCGGGGCGCTCGCCCGGCAGGCGATGGAAGTTCACGAGCTGTACTGTGCGGCTGCCTCTGGGGCCTTCTATGTGAATAGTGGCGTCCAGCGCGGCAAGCGCCACGCACATGTCAGAGGGATGCGTGGCAACGCACGCGGGCGAGGCGCCGAGAATGGCGTGAATTCTGTTGAAGCCGTCCACAGCATCACAACCCGCACCCGGACTGCGTTTATTACAGCGGGCAGCGTCGTCATAGAAATAGTAGCAGCGCGTACGCTGCATGATGTTTCCGCCGACGGTCGCCATATTGCGGATCTGCCCGGATGCCCCGGCAAGAATCGCTCGCGCCAACACTGGAAAGTTTTCACGAATAGAGCGGTCGGCCGCAACGGCTGTGTTCCTGGTGGCCGCGCCGATCAGAATGCTGCCGTTATCGCGAACCTCTATCTCTCGATCCAGCTGCGTGACATCGATGAGGCTCTCAGGGCACTCGATCGTCTCGCGCATCAGGTCAACGAGGTTGGTGCCGCCGCCAAGATACTTGGCGTGAGGGTTGCCGGCGGCCAGGCGAATCGCATCCGCCGCTGTTTTCGCACGGGAATAGTTGAAGCCGATCATGGCTGATGCTCCGTAACGAAGGTGGTGCGGATGGCTTCCACGATGCCGTTATGGGCGCCACAGCGACACAGGTTGCCGCTCATTCTTTCGCGCAGCTCGTCGTGTGTGAGATCGACTGTCTCGAGCGAAAGATCTTCCGTCAGTACGCTGGGCACACCGCTGTCGACCTCACGCATCATGCCGATGGCGGAGCAGAGCTGGCCGGGAGTGCAGTATCCGCATTGGAAGCCGTCGTGATCGATGAATGCCTGCTGCAGTGGATGCAGACTGTTCTCGCATCCCAACCCCTCTACGGTTGTGATCTCGCAATCCTGATATTGAACGGCCAGGGCGAGGCAGGAGTTGATGCGCTCACCATCAGCAAGAACAGTGCAGGCTCCGCACGCGCCCTGATTGCAGCCTTTCTTGGTGCCGGTGAGCCTGAGATGCTCACGCAAGGCGTCAAGGAGGGAAGTGCGCACATCCACTGTGAGTGCGATGCTCTTGCCGTTGACCTGCAGGGTTATCGTTTCGTTGGTCCACGAGTGGTTGCCGTGTTGCATGCAAAGTCTCCGTTGATGACAAGCGGCCCAACCTTGAGCGCGGCTAGCTGCAAACGATAAGCGGGCCCAGGGGTTCGATCAGGGAACGAGGCGGATTACGTAAAGTTCCACATGTTGGGGGCGGGCCGGCCCGGTTCTGTTGTATTCATTGCGAGCGTCGTGGCCGCGTTATCCATTTCAACGAAAATCAGGACCAGCGAGGTGGCCGTAACTCGTTGAGGTCCAGAGTCTTCGCCAGGGCCGCACCCATCGCGAGCAGGCGCGGCTCATCAAACAGGTGGCCTATCAAGCTGACATTGAAGGGCACGCGGAAATGTTTCTCGGGCGGGCGCTCTGCTGTGACGGCAACATATCGTTCAAACCCGACGCGTGTGGGCTGCTCGAGCAAGCCGCACGGCAGAGTGAGTGCGGGGTAGCCGGTGTGATTGCCGATGCCGAGCAACTCCGGCGCGCCGTTGGGATACAGAATGGCATCGACGTTTGCCATTGTATTGGCGAATTCCTGCATGAGTCGTCTGCGGAGTCGCTGGGCCTGCACGTATCCGACGGCGGGTTCGAAACGCGTGGCTCGCCAGGTGTTAGGCCAGGCGGTGTGGTCTTGCCAGGCGAGTTGGTCGTCCATGTTGTCGAGTGTAAGTTGCTCGAAGGCTGCCGCGGATTCCACCAGAATGATCGCGCTCAACAGGTCAGTTGGCGTCGCGGGCATTTCTATCGGTACGAGAATGAAACCGGCAGCGCGAGCGGCTTCCAGGGCGTTGCGCGCGTATGCGACGGACGCATCGCCTTCGAACCACTCGGGTCTGAAGCCGAGGCGAATGTTGGTGGGCTCGATCGCGGGCTGAGGTTCCAGCGGCTCGGCATAACACGCGGGGTCTTGCACGTCCGGGCCATTCAGTACCTGAAGAATAGGCAACATGTCCTCGGTGGATCTTGCCAGCGCGCCGATCTTATCCAGCGACCAGCATAGCGCCATCGCGCCGCTGCGTGGAATGCGACCGAAGGTGGGGCGCAGTCCCACGGTTCCGCAGCGTTCGGCGGGCGCCATGATAGAGCCCATTGTCTCTGTGCCGATGGCGAAGGAGCACAGGCCGGCAGATACCGCTGCGGCGCTTCCTGCTGAGGATCCTGACGAACCTTCCTCAGGATTCCATGGATTGCGCGTGCGCCCGCCGTGCCAGATATCTCCGTAAGCAATGGCTCCGCATGTTGTTTTGGCCAGCAGCACTGCGCCTGCCTCGCGGAGGCGTGTGACGATGGTGGCATCTGAGGTGGCACGACGCTCTTTCCACGGTTCGGCGCCCCATGTTGTCAGGGTGCCTTTGGCGTCGATAAGATCTTTCAGTCCGTACGGGAGGCCGTGGAGTGGGCCGCGTGTCTGGCCTTTGGCTCGTGCGCGGTCTGCTGCGTTGGCTTCGGCGCGTGCGGAGTCTGCGAGTACTTCAACGAAACATTCGAGTGGTGATGCGAGCTGCGCGATGCGCTCGAGATAAATATCGACCAGATCTCTCGAGCGGATCGTTCCGGCGCTGAGCCATGCCTGTTGTTGCCATGCTGGCGCGAAGGCGATGCTCTCCGCGTCGCGCGGCATGCGTGGGGCGGTGAGCGGCCTTGCTGGGGGAGCGAGTGTCTGACGACGTTTCCAGCCTGGGAGGCGTGGGTCGAAGATTTCGGCTGGGGCGAGGTCGTTGGGAAGTTGAATGTTACGGAGCTGGCGCAGCCGATCCAGCTGTTCGTCTACGGCGGCGAGCATTTGCGTGCGCTCGGAGGGGGAGAACGCCGTTCCAGCGAATCTTTCACACGCAGCGATCGTGTCGCGGGTGACTGAGGGTGAGGCCGCCTGCCCCGCGAGCAGTGGCGCAAGACCGCCCGCCGCACCGAGAAATAACACATGCCGACGGTCGACCATTTTTACCTCAGACCCACAGGCTTACGCGCGAAGTAATCGTACCGCCATCATAGCTTCGCGGCGCTCGCTCGCTCGCTCGCTCGCTCGGCTCGAAGCGCGAGGGCGGTGCGTTGTCCGCAGCAGTTAGTGTCATTACGCCAGCGTGTTCCGCTCGGATAAAAAACCATGTTACAAAGTCAGGAGCAAATCTGTTCCTGGATCTCGGCTTCGCGCCTGAGGAGGCGAAGCGCTTGCAGGCCGCGTCCCGCAGACAGATCAACGATACCCTGCGGTTGAAGAAGCTCATGACCGAGTTGGCCGATTGGATCGAAGAGCATCATCTCAAGCAGGCCGATGCCGCCGAAATTCTTATGGTGTCCCGCTGAGTCGCATCGGGAAGACCGTCAAGCTGGCGGTTGGTTGAGTGTTGAACTGCCAGGCGGATTTCGACTCCAATCCCGCGGCGTGACTGTTCCGCTCCCTGAACCCCTCACACGAGAGTGCAAACTGATGCTCGATCCCAAAATGCTCCTGGACCAGATTCTTGGCAGCAATGCATCCGGCGGCCAAGGCGGCCAAGGCGGCCTCGGCGGTGGTCTGCGCAACGCAGGCCAGCAGGTGAAGAGTCGCCTTGATCAGGCCGGCGGAACGGGGGCTTTCGCTGGCGGCGCCGCGGTCGGCGGCTTGCTCGGCATGTTCCTGGGAAGCAAATCCGGGCGCCGCGCGGCCGGGGGCATGCTCGGCTATGGCGGCGCTGCTGCTATCGGTGCGTTGGCGTTGCGTGCATATCAGAACTATCAGCAGGGAAAAGCCGTGCAAAGCACGGTGCCGATGAACCCTGCGCAACTCGCGCAGGTTCCGCAAACGGCTCTGCCCCATGCAACGCCAGCGTCAGATGGTGGCGCGTTTGAGCTCGTGCTCGTCAAGGCGATGGTCGGCGCGGCGAAGTCAGACGGGCATATCGACGCTGTTGAGCAGCGACGGCTCTTCAGCGAAGTCGAGCGTATGGGGCTCGACTCGGAGTCGAAGGCTTACGTGTTTGATCTGCTGACCAAGCCCGTCGATCTCGAAGGGATTGCCAACTGCGTGGCGACCCCGGAGCAAGGCGCGGAGTTGTACCTTGCGGCCCGTCTCGCAATCGACCCTGATGAGCCCGCCGAGCGGGCATACCTCGACGCATTGGCCGGACGCTTGAAGCTCCCCGCGGAGCTGCGCGCTCATCTGGATCAGCAGACAGTGCCGTCAGGCTGACAAGCGCAAACTGTGTTGATGGCTGCGCGCCCAGGAGGCGCGCACGCCGCCATTTGCGTCGGCGGCGGTGACGCACGGCGGCCGCTGCGGAGAACACGAAGGTGAACTCCCACAGCGCACGCCGTGCTCAGGCAACAGCCGGCGCCATTTCACCTTCCGGCTCTTCACGCGGCCGATGTTCAGAAGCCAGCAATAAGTAGTACACCGGCACAATGAACAACGTAAACAGCGTGCCGATCAACATGCCCGCGACAAGAATAATGCCGATGCCATTGCGTGCCGCAGCGCCCGGGCCCACCGCCAGCACCAGCGGCAGCTGACCAAACACCATCGCCGCGGTGGTCATCAGCACCGGTCGTAACCGGGTTAACGCGGCGTCCCTGATCGCGTCAGGCTTGCTAAGCCCCGCGGCCTGCCGCGCATTCGCAAACTGCACGATCAGAATGCCGTTCTTGGCAATCAATCCGACGAGCGTAATCAGCCCGATCTGCGAATAGATATTGAGCGTCGTCAGATCCAGAAAGGTGAACAGCAGCGCACCGGAGATGGCGAGTGGCACCGACCCCAGCAGCACGATCAGCGGATCGCGAAAACTCTGGAACTGCGCCGCCAGCACCAGATATATAAGCACGATCGAAAACCCCAGCGTGACCATCAGCGCCGAGCCTTCACTGCGAATCTGGCGCGACTCTCCGGCGTAATCAATGCTGACCTGCGCGCCCCCCGCTTTCTGGGCGGCCGTTTCAAGCACGCGCAAGCCTTCGTCCTTGGTCACACCCGCATTGACGCCGCCAAACACGCGCACCGCGTTACGCTGCTGGAAGCGATTGAGCGTGCGCGGCGCAGTGCTGGTCTCGATCTGAGTAAACGTCGACACCGGCACCAGCTCACCATCCGGTGTCTTGATCTTGAGGTCGAGCAGCGGCCCGAGCGTGGCGCGATCCGCCTCGCCGATCTGCGGAATGACCTTGTAGCTGCGATCGAAATAATTGAAGCGATTGACATAGGCGCCGCCGAGCAGCGTCCCCAGCTCCTGGCCGACGCTCGCCAGATCGAGCCCGAGATCGGACAGTCGCTCACGATCGAGCACCACCCGTGCCTCAGGCAGATCGATCTTCAGATCCGTATCGACATACAGAAACTTGCCGCTCCGCCAGCCGGCGTCGAGCACGGCGTTCGTGATCTTCATCATCTCTTCGGGAGGCGCATCGCTTTGTATGACGAGTTCCACGTCGTACTCGCCAGGCGTTGGCAGCGGCGGGTCGAGCCGCGGAAACACGCGCAACCCCGGAATCTGCGAAACCGCGCCGTAAAGCTCTCCAAACATTTCTTCCGTGGAGCGGTCACGGTCTTTGAAATCCTTCATGACGATGCCGCCATAGCCGCCCCACGCGGCAGACAGCGACCACGCAAATTCCATTTCCGGGAACGACTGCGCGGCACGAATCAGCTGCAGCGACTCGCGATTGCTCGCCTCCAGCGTGGAGTCGGGTGAAGACTCGTAATACAGGCTGATGTGACTTTGATCTTCGACCGGAGCGAGCTCCTGCCGCGAAAACATATAGAACGGCCAGGCCGCCAGCATGATCAGCACGGCGACCGCCACCAACACGTAGCGCATCTCCAGTGCGCCATCGAGCGCCCGTCCATAAAAGCTGCGCACGGCCTCGAAGCCGCGATTCACGATGCGGATGAGACGACTCGAGTGACCATGCTCGTGCACGAAACGAGAGCTCATGACAGGCGACAGCGTGAGAGCCACCACGCCCGAAACGATCACCGCGACAGCGAGCGTTACCGCGAACTCCAGAAACAGCGCACCGGTCAGCCCGGCCTGAAAGCCGATAGGCGCATACACGACAGCGAGCGTAATCGTCATCGCGATGATGGGGCCGATGAGCTCCCGCGCCCCGAGGTACGCCGCCTGGATACGCGAGTTGCCCTCGCGGACGTGTCTTTCAACGTTCTCCACGACAACGATGGCGTCGTCCACGACAAGGCCGACGGACAACACGATCGCCAGCATCGTCAGGAGATTCAGGCTGAATCCGAACGCCGCCATCATGGCGGCCGCGCCGATCAACGACACAGGCATCGCGATGAGCGGCACGAGCGCGGTGCGCAGCGACCCCATGAACAGAAACACCGCCAGCCCTACGATCAACACCGTCTCAATGAGCGTCTTGCTGATTTCTTCCAGCGCGTTGCGCATGAACCGCGTGCCGTCCCACACGAGACGCATCTCGATGTCTTTCGGCAAGTTGGGGCGCAGTTGCTCCATGGCGTCCCGCAGGCGATTCGCGACATCCAGCTCATTCACGCCGACGACGGGCCAGACACCGAGATAGACGGCCTCCAGATCGTTATATTTCGCGACCAGGTTGGCTTCTTCGGCGCCGAGCTCGACAGTCGCCACATCGCGCAGGCGCACGACTGCGCCATTGCGATCGGCGACGATGAGATCCGCGAATTCTTCGGTGGAGCGCAGATCGGTGTTGGCGAGCAGATTGACCTGCACGAGGTTGCCCTTCGTCTGGCCCACCGCCGCGAGATAGTTGTTTCTCTGAAGCGCGGAGTACACATCACCGGGCGCGAGATTCACGGCGGCGAGACGGTCCGGATCGATCCACACGCGCATGGCGAGCGGCCGCCCGCCCTCATTGTTTGTCACCCGTTGCACGCCTTCGATGGTGGCGAGCTGCGGCTGCACGGAGCGCAGCAGGTAATCCGTAATCGCCGGAACGGTGCGTTCCGATGAGTTGAAACTCAGATAGAACGTGGCGTACGGCCGGTCCGCGCGTTGCACTTCGACGACGGGCGGCTCCGCTTCGGCGGGCAACTCCGCGCGTACTTGTTGCAGCCTTGCTGTGACTTCGGCGAGCGCCTTGGTGCTGTCGTGATTGAGTTTCAGGCGGATCGTCACCTCGCTCGAGCCCGAGCGGCTCGTGGATTCGATGTGATCGACGCCCGCGATGGCCGACACGGCACGCTCGATCGGCGTGGTGAGAAAGCCCCGCACGGTTTCCGCGCTCGCGCCGTAGTAAGTCGTGGATACCAGGATCGACGAGCTTTCGAGCTGCGGATACTGCTGCACCGGCAGGTTCGATGCCGCCCGCCAGCCGATGAGCACGATCACCAGATTGACGACGATCGCGAGTACCGGATGCCTGATGAAGATGTCAGTGATCGGACGCATGTCAGTTGTCCCTTATCGCGTCGATCGCTCAGCTGCCGGAGGCGACGGCGGTGACTCTCGCAGGAGCCGTTTCTGTCACAGCGACGAGGGCGGCCTCCCGCAGCTTGAAAGAGCCCGCGGCCGCGACGCGCTCGCCCTTCGCAAGGCCGCGCTCGATGACGACTTCATCGCCCAGCACGGTGCCTGCACTCACCGGCCGCACGTGCGCGCGCAGCTTGCCGTCTTTGTCGGGCTTCAACACAAACACATGGTCGCCTTCCGGGCCTTTACGTAAAGCGCTGACGGGCACCAGAACCGCGAGGCGCGCGCCGGCGGTGGGAATGGCTACGCGCACGGAAGAACCCGGCGAAAACTCAGGACCCACATTGCTGAGTTTGGCGCGCACCACAGTGTTGCGGGTTGCCGGGTCGACCCGGGCGTCGATGGCCATGATTTCAGCTCGAGCCAGAGACTCTGCCTTGCGTCCCGAGATCTCAACCGTGAGGCCCTGTCGCAGACCTTCGGCTACCTGCTGGGCGACGGAGAAATCCACATAGACGGATTCATCAACACCTTGCAGCGTGGTGAGCTGCGTGCCTTCGGCGAGATACTGCCCCTTGTGCACATCTGAGATTCCCACGCGTGCGCGGAAGGGCGCGCGAATGGTCTTGCGACCAATGATCGCCCTGGCGCGCGCGACCTGAGCCAGCGCGACGTCGCGTTCGGCGCGCGCATTATCCAGATCAACCTGCGATACGGCGCGTTTCTCGACGAGCTTCTGGATGCGCGCCAGCAGCGTTTCCGCGAGAGCAGCCTGTGCGGCGAACGACTCCAGATCGGCCTGCTCCACCGTGACATCGAGCGCGACCAGCACAGTGCCGGGCTCCACGATCCGTCCCGGCGTGAGATTGGCCTGGCTGACGGTTCCGGCCAGCTCATTCTTCAGGGTGATGGATTGCGTCGCAACAACAGTGCCAATCGCTGTAGTGACCGGCCGATGCTCACGTTCCGTGGCGAGCGCCGCCGTGATGGATTCAGTGGGCTCAGGCTGGTTTGTCGCCGCGGCCTGCGACGCATCGAGGGAAGCGTTTTTCCATACCACGAGACTCGCCGCGACCACCGCGACGACGAGCAACAACAGTGATGGAGCGAGCCAGCGGCGACGAAGCATGCAACCTCTCCATGGGCTTTGATTCGTCTGGACGCGACTGCCCAAGTACGGTGCAAATTACAGTTTGTTTATTTGAGCGGCATCTCCCGTTTGGAGGAGTTGCCGTGTACGCGGTGCAGATCCCGGCGCGGGGGTTCAAAGCGATTGATGTGCACGGCCCTCCACCCGCCAGAGTGGAGGGCCCGCCCATCACGCGATGCCCGTCCGAAAAAGGCCGATCAGCCCGAAAGCGACTTGCCTGTTTCCAGCAGAGATTTCAGATCGCTGATGATCCAGGTCCAGCCGCCGCCGCCCTCTTCATTGAACTTGCTGGATGTGGCCGCTGCCATGCCGGGCGCGCCTTCGAGCTCATGAGTGATCGTGAGTCTGCAGAAGCCCGCGGGCGCCGGCACGATTTCCCACGTGATGCGAGTGAAGCCTTCGGCCTCATTTTCTGCGGAGAACAGAAAGCGCAGTGTGTGGACCAGTTTGTAAGGTGGGTTGGCCTCGGTGACTTCGCCATCGATGACGACTTCGGGCAGGCCCATGGCGAGCATCTGTCCGTTGGCCTTCGCGCGATATTTGCCGCCGGGTTTCAGGTCGTACTCGACTTGTGATCGATAGCCATATCGGGCGGTCCATTCCGGGGTGGTGATGGCTTCCCAGATCATTTCGGGTGTGGCCTTGATGTAGATCTCGTGGATTTGCGTGGTCACGCTTTCTTTTTTGCGGGAATCCATTTTTTGCTCTCCAGTGAGTTTTTCAGATGCGCGAGTGCGGACACCTGGCGCTCTGTGTATTTATCTATCCACCGATCGTGGATCAGGCGAATGGGCACGGCGTTGAGAAAGTGCAGCTTCTCGCGGCCGGCGCGGCGGGTGATGACGAGGCCCGCTTTTTCCAACACTCGCAGATGTTTCATGACGCCGAAACGTGTCATGGCCAGCTGGCATTCGAGCTCGCCCAGCGTCTGGCCGTCGCGCGTGAAGAGCAGATCCAGCAGAAAGCGGCGGGAAGAATCTCCCAATGCCTTGAATACCTGATCGTCGTTGATCACGCGGCGGACTATAGGTGACTCAATGGTCACCTGTAAAGCGGGTGCACAGGTGCTGCTCAGGCAGACAAACGCTCAGCGTCGCGCCTTTGCTCTCAATCTTCTCTCATACCATTCCATCAGCCCCTGCGATGACAGGCCGTGCGCGATGATCGAGCACGCGATCACGGTAAGTGTGAGATCGGCGAGGTCGCGGGCGTCGGAGTCGTCGAGTCCCCGTCTCGCGGAGTAGGCAAGGTAGTACAGGCTGCCGATGCCCCGAATGCCAAACCATCCCAGCAAACCACGCTGGAGCTTCGTCGTCGGTGAGCCAATCAACAGCAGATAAGTCGCCACCGGTCGAATGACGAACATCAGCGCAATCGCAACTAACACACCGCGCGGGTCCCAGTGTTTCGCGAGGCTGACGCCAACGAGTACAACCAGCGACACTTCCAGTATTCGCTCCATCGTGTCGCCGAATGAGAAGACTTCAGCGACCAGCACGCCGGCCGCGACCGCCGGTTCGCTCATTTCCTGTTCGCTCACGGTGTTCACCGAAACCAGGGTCTCCGCGGGCGGATGTGGAGTGCTGTCGCGCTCATCCACCTCAGGGTGCGGATCGCTCTGGACGGTGCTGATCTCGGCCCGCCGCAATCCGATGCCCGCGGCAAACACGGCCAGAAATCCCCACGCGCCGATCGCCTCGGCGCCGGTGTAAGACAATGCAATCAACGCGAGCGCCAGGAAGTCCGTAGGCGCGGCGGTGTCCCTGCTCCTCGAGCGCAAGGCAATCGCGACGCTCCCCACCACGCGGCCCAGCAGGAATCCGCCAATCAACGCCGCAGGCACAGCCCATAACAGGCGGTGGCCCACCCAGCCTGCAAGGTCCGTGGCTGACACATCGCTCTGGAGCAGTAGCAATCCCAGCACGACGAACGGAAACGCCGCGCCATCGTTGAGCCCGGCTTCGCCGGAGAGCGCGTAACGCAGGTGGTCATGATCCTGCGAGTGCCCGACAGTCACGGCTCCCGCCAGCACCGGATCGGTCGGCGCGAGAATCGCACCTAACAACAGCGCGACCGCTGGGTCGAGGTGCAACACCTGCCAGGCGAACAGGGCGACGCCTGCAATGCAGACGATCATCACGATGCTGGCAAGGCGCCAGGCCGCCTGCCACGCGTGATCGCCAAGGGGAAGCCGCAGGCGAAGTCCGCCGACAAACAGGGCGAGGATGACGGCGATCTCGGTAAACCGCTCGAGCCAGGTTGACGAATCGTTGAGATCGACGCGCAGGAGGTCGAGGCCCCAGGGGCCAATGATGCAGCCAATGCCGAGATAAATAGCCGCCGTGGAGACCGGCAGGCGCTGCAGCCAGGAGGATGACAAAGCCATGGTGAGCAGCAGCGCACCGCCGAAGGCCATCCAACCCAGGAAGCTCATGTTTTCACCACAGATCGAACGCGCGGCGCGGCGAATGTTTCCGTCTCAGCGCGATAGAGAGGAATGTGCTTACGCGCCGATGCTCGCCAGAGGGGAGTCGCGAGTGCCGTCGGCGAGTCGAGGGTGTGAAGATCAGTGGGCTACGTCGGACGTTCCATGCAACCACTTCACCGGGACGACAGCATCCGGGCTCGCGGCCAGAACGGTGCGGGGAAGGCCACGGGGAGCGCCTTTACCTAACGCTGGCGCGCTGAATGCCACAGCGCGCCGGAGACTCCGCCGGCGCGCAGATCAGCTGAGGCAGCTTGATTCCGCGCGCCGGCTCTCTTCGTTAAAACATCAGTTACCGGCCGGCCGGCACTCGTCACGGCCGCCATGATCGTTGCCCCGGTCGTATCCCCGGCCGTCGTCGCGATCGTTCGTCGCGAAATCTTTCCAATGATCGTCGCGGCAGTCTTTGTCACTCAGCAGCGGAGCCGTGTGAATGACGATGAACTCGTTGTTGTCCGGCACGCCGAATTCGCGGCCGGCCGAGCCCGGATAGTTGTTGTCGTTGATGACGAGCAGCCGGTTATTGTCGAGCACCAGCACGTCTTCGATCGTCGTGAAGGGGAAGGTCAGCACGTTCTTCGTCTTGCCGTCGCCGGTGACATCTCGCGGGTCATAGATATTCATGAGGTCCGCGACTTCCTCCTTGAGGAGATTGCCGCTCGAGTCGACGCGATCGAGGTCGATCCTGAAGATCTTCTTGAAGCGCGCCGGTGAGGTGAAGCGGGGGTCGCTGGCATCGCCCTGGCCGCTGTCGCGTTCGATGATCACGAACTTGCGATCGGTCAGCGCCGTGAAGTCGCCGATTGCATTGCTCGCGCTGTCCAGAATGTAAGCGAACGTCTTGCCCGTATATTTGCGCGCGCCGAGGTTGAACTCGCTGATGATCAGCCGCGTGCGCACCGGGTCGCCATTGATCGCCTTCTCGAGCAACGCGTACAGCTTCGTGCGGCTGGCATTCAGCGCCATGCCTTCGAAGCCGCCCGAGTCCGGCAGATTGGCGGGCAGCGTCCGCTGCGAATTGCTTACCGCCTGCACGAGCGGGTTCACATCAGTGCCGCCGGGTGTGGTGGGAATTCTGCGGAAGTTTGGCAGCGGAATCGGGGCGTCCAGCACGCGGCCGGTCGCATCCGTGTGAATAAGATAAGGACCGAGCTCATCGCCGAACCAGAACGTGCCGTCCGCCGCGCGACGGATCGACTCGATGTCGAAATCCGCGCCGGTCAGCAGGCGTCCCGCACGAATCGTCGGATCCACTGCGAGGGTGCCGCCGCCAACGGGTGTGCCGGGATAGGTAGCGCCGTCCGCCACGATGGGAAACGGCACTTTGCGCAACGGATCGCGCAGGGTGATGTAGCTCCCCGCGCTGAAGTCAGCGAGCTCTTCGCCCGTCAGGCGATTCACCGCAACGACATCGCCGGTTTCGAACTTCGGCTTTACCGCGTAGACGCGTAACAAAGCGTCAGGCGAGTTCGCCTTGTTGCCAAAGCCATTGTCAGGCATGACGAGGTAGGTGCCTCGAACAGGGCCCGGCAACACGGCCGAGAAACCCTGCACCGGCTGACGATTGATGAACGGCGTGACGACACCATTGCCGCCTGTTGCGAACTGACCTGATGTGGGGCCCGGCGCAAACGTCGCGCTCGGTAATACGGCGCGCTCGAGCAGTTCCGCGGCGTGTGCGGTGGGCAGGGCGGCCAGGGTGGAGCAAAGGGCGAGTGCCGCGATACCGGGCAGCAGGCGATGAGTCGAGGGTGGCAGCATGAAACAAACTCCGACGCGCACCCACACACCGGAAATCGGCGCGTCGTGGAGACAGGTGGCGCGCGCGACATCTTCATCGCGCTGTGTTGCTGCTCTGTGAATGAAGGACGACGATTGCGCGTCGTGCCGCCGAGCTTACGCAACGCGCTGCGTGCGGCGGCATCTCGATTCCGAAACCGTGTCGCGCGGAGATCTTAGATTCGCGCCATCTCGCGAGCCGGTGTTCTGAGTCGCGCGGCGTCCATCGCGGGCGAAGCGGCGAAGAGTCGCCGATATTCACGACTGAACTGCGACGGGCTTTCATACCCCACGCGAAAGCCTGCCTGCGCGGCTTCGATGCCTTCAGCCACCATGAGTCGCCGCGCCTCCTGCAATCTGAGTTGCGCGCGATACTGAAGCGGGCTCATCGCCGTCACCGACTTGAAATGCGCGTACAGCGCGGACTCGCTCATGCCCGCATACGTGGCCAGCGTCTTGATGGTGAACGGCTTCGAGTAATGCGACTTGATCCAGCTGATTACGCGCGCCACACGTGCGAGGCTGCTGCCGGTATTGACGATGTGTCGCATCATCTCCGCCGCTGTACCCGTCGTCAGTCGATAGAGAATTTCTCTTTCTATCAATGGACTCAGCGCCGCGATGTCCTGCGGCGTGTCGAGCAGCCCGACGAGGCGCGTACAGGCATCGATGAGTTCCGCCGTCACGTCGTTGATGGCGAGACCTGGCGTCGGGCGCGCGTGAGCCGCCGTGCGAGGCTGCTCGAGCACGAGCTCACTCAGCATGGCCAAATCCAGATCGAGCTGGATGCAGAGATAAGGTTGTCCGGGCGTCGCTTCGATGACTGAGCCCACGACCGGCAGGTCGAGCGACGCCACCAGATACCTCGCGGCATCGTAGTTATAGGTGCGTCCACCCAGCACCGCCTGCTTGCGCCCCTGCGTTATCAAACAGAGCGACGGCGAGTACATGACGGGCATGGGCACCGTCGGGCCGGACCATCGGATAAGCGTGACCCGCGGCACCCTGCAGGCGTGCATCCCGTCATGGGGCGCATGGCGCATGATGAGCGCCGAGAGATTTTGCAGCGAGGCCATGAGTCGAGTTGTCTCATTGTTGTGGCAACACGGCAAGGAGAATCGCCCGGGTTGTGGAGGATCGTGCAAGGATGGCGCGCTTTCATTCTTGTGATGCACTGCACTTGTATTCCCGGGCATGTTGGGCTTAGCCTTGTCCACACAGCAGGGATTGTCGCGAAAAGGATAATCCTGCTTCTGACAAAGGACGTCGGATCTTGGCTGAACAACAAGAACAACAACATCAGGACCCCAGCTCCGACACCGCGCTCGCCTCGCTCGTTTTACTGCTTTCCTTTCTCGACCGACCCGCCGATCCGCAGCAGCTGCGTCACCTGTTGGGCAAAGGCTCCGCCGCGCTCGATGCGGACGATGTTGTACGACTCGCCCGCAAGCTCGATGTCCAGGCGCGCAAGAGCCGCGTCAAAAACGGTGCGCTCGAAGGCACGCCGCTGCCTGCCATCGCCGTTATGAACAATGGCGAACATCTCGTGTTGTTGCAGGTGTCGAGCGAGAAGGCGTTGGTGTTTCGCGCGGATGCCGCCCGCCCCGAGCCCGTGGCGCGGGCGCAGTTCGAAGCGGAATTCTCCGGGCAGCTGGTGCTGATGACCACGAGGGAGCGCGTTGCGGGAGCCCAGCGCGCCTTCGACGTGAGCTGGTTCATCCCGGCGCTGGTGCGTTACCGGCACATTCTGCGCGACGTGCTCATCGCCTCATTTTTCCTGCAGATTCTGGGACTTATCTCGCCCCTGTTCTTTCAGGTGGTGATCGACAAGGTGTTGGTGCACAAGGGCCTCACCACCCTCGAGATTCTCGCGGCGGGGCTGTTGGTCGTCTCGGTGTTTGATGTTGCCATCGGCGGGCTGCGCACCTATCTGTTTGCGCATACGACGAGTCGCGTCGACGTGGAGCTGGGCTCCCGTCTGTTCTCGCATCTCACGCATCTGCCGCTCGGCTATTTCCAGGCACGGCGTGTGGGCGATTCCGTGGCCCGCGTGCGTGAATTGGACACCATCCGCGAGTTCCTCACTTCCTCAGCGCTGACGGTCGTCATCGATCTGTTCTTCGCGGTGGTGTTCCTCGCCGTGATGTATCTCTACAGCCCGACGCTGTTAGTGATCGTGCTGATTACCTTGCCGCTCTATGCCGCCATCGTGTTGTTGGTGGCGCCTCCCTTGCGCCGTCGCCTCGACGAGAAGTTTGCGCGCGGCGCCGAGAATCAGTCGTTCCTGGTCGAGAGTGTCACGGGTGTCGAGACGCTGAAAGCCATGGCCGTCGAGCCGCAAATGCAGTCTCGCTGGGAGCGCCAGCTCGCTGGCTTCGTGAAGACGGGCTTTCAGGCTGCCATGCTCGCGAACTGGGGGCGGCAGGCGATCGAGCTGGTGCAGAAACTCTCCACGGTCGCGTTGCTGTTCTTCGGCGCGAAGCTCGTCATCAAAGGGGAGCTGACGGTTGGCGAGCTCGTGGCATTCAACATGTTGGCGAGCCAGGCGGCGGGCCCCATCCTGCGCCTCGCGCAGCTCGCACAGGATTTCCAGCAGGCGCGCATCGCCGTCGAGCGTCTCGGCGACATCCTGAACACGCCGACAGAACCGCAGACAAGCCCCTCGCGCGCCTCGCTGCCCGAGATGCGAGGTCGCATCCGCCTCGATCACGTCACCTTTCGCTATCGGCCGGATCTTCCGGAAGTGTTGAACGAGATCGATCTCGAGATCGCGCCGGGTGAGGTGTTAGGTGTTGTCGGGCCGTCCGGCTCAGGTAAATCCACGCTGGCGAAACTGGTGCAGCGGCTGCACACGCCGGAGCGCGGGCGCGTGCTCGTGGACGGCGTTGATCTTGCAATGGTTGACCCCGCGTGGCTGCGGCGACAGGTCGGCGTCGTCTTGCAGGAGAACATCCTGTTCAACCGCACGGTGCGGGAGAACATCGCGCTTGCAGACCCTGCAATGCCAATGGAGCGCGTCGTCTCAGCAGCGCAGCTTGCTGGTGCGCATGAGTTCATCCTGGAGTTGCCTGAAGCGTATGACACTCGCATCGACGAGCGCGGTGGCAATCTTTCGGGCGGACAGCGTCAGCGTATCGCCATTGCGCGAGCGCTCGCGATCAATCCCAAGGTGCTTATCTTCGACGAAGCGACCTCCGCTCTGGATGCCGAGAGCGAAGCCATCATCCAGCGCAATCTCAAGATGATGGCCGCCGGTCGCACGCTCATCGTCATCGCGCATCGCCTGTCAGCCGTGCGGCAGTCAGATCGCATCGTCACGCTCGAGCGCGGACGCATTACCGAGATGGGCACGCATGCGAAGCTGCTGGCGCTGGGCGGCCGCTATGCCTCCCTTTATTCGAAGCAGATGGGCACCGGCCTCGATCAGGAGATGGCAGGGTGAGCGGCCTCATGCGACATCTCACCGTGTTGAAGGAGAGCATTGCTTCGGAGCGCGCACGCGCGCGGACCGCGCTACAACTACACGACACAGACTTTCTGCCCGCGGCACTCGAAGTGCTGGAGACGCCACCCAATCCGCTCGGTCGCAGCATTCTCTGGGCGCTGCTGTTGTTTGTGGGTATCGCGATTCTCTGGGCGAGCGTGGGCCAGATTGACGTGGTCGCTTCTGCTCAGGGAAAGATCATTCCGCGCGGGCATGTGAAGGTGATCCAGGCCACCGACGCTGGCATCGTGCGCGCCATTCATGTTGTTGAAGGGGCCACGGTTCGCGCGGGCGAGCCGCTCATCGTGCTCGATCCCACTTCCTCGGAAGCCGACGCCGCACAGGCGCGGGAAAGCCTTGCGGTTTCCGCCATCGATCGTGCGCGCGCGCAGGTGTTGGTGAACGCAAGCAGTGGCGGCCGGGTGATCTTCGAAGCACCTGCTGGCACGCCCGCCGGAGTGGTCGCGATTCAGGAAAGCCTCGTTGCCGCGCGCATTGCCGAGCACCGCACGGCGGTGGCCACGCTGCAGGAAGAGCGGGCTCAACGCGCCGCGGAGCTGGCCATGGTCGCCGCTGAAGTGAAGAAGATCGAAGAGCAGCTCCCGCTCGCGGAGGTGCAGCTCTCGAGTCTCGAAGCACTCGTGGGTCCGGGCGTAGTGCCGCGGCTCAAGGTGGCCGAAGTGAAGGAGCGCGTCGTCGGGCTGCGGCAGGATCTCGTGATTCGCCGTGAGGAAATGACGAAGGACCGCGCCGCGCTCGCCGCCGTCACGAGTCAGATTGCCAAAGTAGAGAGCGAATTCCGGGCGACGGCGCTCGATGCTTTGAACGAAGCAGACGCCAACCATCGCCTGCGCGCAGAAGAAGTGCGTAAAGCCGAAGACAAGGCGTCGCTGACCGTGCTCGCGAGTCCAATCGACGGCACGGTGGCGCAACTCAGCGTGCATACGTTGGGCGCGGTCGTGAAGCCCGCGGATGCATTGATGGTCGTCGTGCCGAAGGGCGAAGAGTTGTTGGTCGAAGCGATGGTGTTGAACCGGGACATCGGCTTCGTGCGCGAGGGCCAGCCCGCCGAAGTCAAGCTCGAAGCCTTTCCATTCACGCGCTACGGCATCGTGACCGGCAAAGTGGAGCGCATCAGTCGCGATGCCGTGGAGAACAAAGAGCTGGGCCTCGTGTTCCCGTGCCTCGTGAAGCTGTCGAGCGCGGATATCACGATCGGGGTGAATCGCGTGGCGCTCGCGCCCGGCTTCGCCGCGACAGCGGAGATCAAGACCGGGCAGCGGCGAATCATCGAGTACCTGCTGTCGCCGCTATCCCGAAGGCTGCAGGAAGCTGGCAGAGAACGCTAAGGAGAGCCTCGATATGATGAGCGCCGCGCTAATGCAGTCGCAGGAGACGACGACCCCCATGACCGAAACTCTGGATCTGCCGCAGCCGCCGCCGGAATTCAGCGCCATCCTCCAGGATGCGCGCCTCGAAGGCATGGTGGATGCGCCACCGCACTTGCCGCGCGCGCGCCGCATTCTGCAGCCTGCGAATCCGCCGCGTGCCGGCGAGAGCGCTTATCTGCTCTTCAGGCAATACAACACGGAATCCTTCGGCAAGGTGGACTGGCTGAACAAGCCCCCCGGCATGAACTTCGTCATGAGCACCGGCAAGGGGCAGGGCTTTCCGCTCATCACCGAGCAACCGAAATTCAGGGAGCGCAAGAAGAAGCCCGCGCGTCGCGTGGACGCCTGGGTGTACTCGTCGTGGCTGATCGTCTCGCCGGCCTTCGCGGAGATCATGCGGAGTTTCGATGCGGGCGTGATCGAGACGCTGCCCATCGACTGGGAGTTCAGCGACGGCACGAAGCTCGACGGCTATGTGTTTCTCGACGTGAAGCGCCGCCTCTACGCCTACGACTACGCGCGCAGCGAAGTGTGGGTGGAGATTCAGGAGGGACGCAAGTTCGTCGCCGGTCTCGGCCATCCCCGGGCGCTGAAGCCGGAAATCGATCCTTCATTTCATATCTTTCGCGACGCGTTTCATCGCCCCGATATTTTCATGTCGCGCGCTCTCGCGCGGGCGCTGAGCGAGGCGGGCATGCATGGCATCAGGTTTGAAGACCCGGCCAGCATCGACACAGTCGAATTCAAATAAATCCAGCATCGCAGGGAGTCGAAGATGGCGCAGGGAGTGGTGCCGACGGGCGGGAGGGTGTCTGCGAAGTACCAGGGCAGTCACACGCTTCCCAAACAGTTGTTCCAGGGTGGCGAGCCGCATGAGCTGATCGAAATCTTCAAGACGCTGCCCGGCTGGGAGAACGAGTTCGACCTGCTGGGCAAGGTCAATCCCGCAGACAACGTGCAGCCGCTTCCGGCCGACCCGCTGCCTGGCGGCAGCTCGGTACACAACGGCAGCCATCCGAACATTACCGAGATCATGAAGGAGCGGCTGGACCGCTCGCTGTCGAATCTCGAAACCTCGATGCCGCAGGATCTCGCCGCGGCCCGCAATGGAGATGTCGCCGCCCAGGCCCGCGTGCGCACGGCCATCGGCAACGAGTTGCGCATGCATGTGAAGGAAGTGCAGTTCAAGAGCACCAACTTCATGGACGCCGGCGCGACGCGCGATCGCTTCGTCTACAACAGCCGTGATCTCGACTATCTCCAACAGACAGAGACGTGGGCGAACGCAACTCCCGAAGCGCGCGCGCGGGCGCTGAAGGGTGAGGCGGGGGACCTGATCGCCCGCCACAACAAGCGCGTCAACGAGCTGCCCATCCAGGGTGACCGCGCGCTTGAAAAGAAAGTGCTGGAGGATCTCGGCGAAGGCGCGCTCGCTCATACCGACGGCACGCCGCAATCGCGTGACGCTGTGCGCGCGCTCATCGGTGAGGCGCGAACGCGTGGGGTCGATCTCAACGCAGTCGACACCAAGGATTTCATCAACGCCGTCGAAACCCAGTTCGACCAGGCGGCGCAACCGCTAACAAATCAGATCGACGATCTGACACGGCGGATCGGCACAGCGACGTCCGGTACCGAGCGCGCGGCACTCGTGCAGCAACGCGCGCTTCTTCAGACAGAGCGGCTCGCGCTCTATGCTGAACAGAGCTATGGCGACAACGCTGTGCGCGTTGGCGCGCAAGCAGTGCGCAAAGTCGTGGTGGATCTGCTCGGCAGCGGCCGTGGCAAGCAGATGCTCACTTCCGCGGCCACCTTCCTGCTCAAACGCGTGGCGCCGAAGCTGGTCCCGGGTCTCAACATCGTCTCGACGGCGCTGGATATCTATGACGCGGTCACGTTCGTACACGGGCTGCTGATCAACAACCGGACTTATGCGCAGCTGCTGAGCGATCTCACCGGCAAGCCGATCACTGCCTTCGGGCATGCGGAGAACGCGGCTGGTCAGGAAGCGATGGCGATCACGCTGAAGCAGGCTCCGGAGCTGCCGACGATCGTCGTCGTGGCCACGCGTCAGCCGAATTCGTTCTGGCAGATCGTGAAGGTGATGGCGAGCAATGCGGGGCGGGTGCTCATCGACGCGAGTCAGTCCATCGGCCAGATGTTCTATTACGACGACTCGCAGCCGACCAATGGTGGGGGCGGCTCCATCGACCTCGCGCCAAACGGCGGCTGGACACGCGGAACAGACGTGCGTGTGGGTAGCGATGGCACGCTGCAAGGGCGTTCTTATGAAGAGAACACTGTAGAAGAGACGGTGCAGCCCGGCACTTCCAGCATTGGTATCGAGACGTCCGAGACTGTTCAGATAGACGTCAACGGTACGCAGATCGAGAGGGTAGTCGACCGCACTGGCCGCGTGCGTGCCACCGATGAAGCGACTGGTCGGCCCGCGGCTCAGCAGTCTCTGATCGAGGTTGGCTATGCGACGTTGGTTTCGTCGCTCGTCTCGAGTCTTGCGCGTCTCGTGCATACGGATAGCCCGTGGGCTTCGCTCGGTGTAAGCACGACGCTCGGCACCATCGGCATGAATCTTAGCCAGAGCGTGCAGGCAGGCGGGCTCAGCGTCGACAATCTCGACGCCGCATTCGCGAATTTTCAGGAAGAGCTGGGCATATCCGCGGTGGGCGCGGTCAGTTCTTATCTTTTTGGCGAGCTCATCAGTGAGCTCGGCATGAGCGCGGTGGCGGAGCAGGCGCTGACCGGCACTTCAGGTGCGGCCATTTCTCAGATCGCGCAGAATCTTGCGAACGGCGCGACCTGGAATGCGGGAGCCGGCGCTGCTTTCGCCAATGCGGGTGGCGCCTTCGTCGGCACGCTGCTCGCATCGGAGCTGGTGGAGTTCGACACCGTCGGCGGGCAGATTGGCGCCGCAATTGGTTCGGCGGTTGGCGCCGCAGTTGGCGCGGCCGCCGCTGCTGACGGCATGCTGCTCGGCGTAAAGATCGGCGGCAGCATTGCCGGGCCGATCGGCGCGGCCATTGGCGCATTCGTCGGCTACATTCTGGGTGGATTGATCGGCTCGCTGTTCGGCGGCACGCCCAAGTCAGGCGCCGATCTCGCATGGGACTCGCGCGATCAGCAGTTCCATGTGTCGGGCGCCTGGGCGAAATCCGGCGCGTCGAAAGACACGGCGCGAAGTCTGGCGTCTTCGGTAGCCGGCGTGCTGAACGGCGTGTTGGATGCCACCGGCGCGAAGCTCACGGATGCACGCAATGTGCGTCTCGGCTCCTACGGAACTTACAAAAAAGATCTGGTCTATCGTCCCGCGACTGGCGCGCAGGCGGGCCAGATCACGTTTCGTACACAGGATGCTAATGCACTACTCGCTCATGGCTCGGCGATCGCAATCTCCGACCTCGTGCCGCGCATGCAAGGCGGCAACGTCTTCGTCAAACGCGCGGTTGCCGCGTCACTTGCGCATGGCGGCGTTATCGCGTCCACCAATGGGGCCGGCGCGGCCGGCTCGTTCGAAATAGAAGCACTGTTTGGCAACATTGCCACCGCGCAGGATTACACAGCCTATCGGCAGAATGCGGCGAGCATCGATGCCCTCGTGGCAGCCGATCCCACCAGCGAATATTCAGGAACGTGGATCGCGACGCTCGCGCGAGCGTACGAACTCGGCCTGCAGCGACGGGCCGCGACCGACTGGACAGGCGGCTGGGCCGCATTTCTCGATGAGACGCTGGACGGCAGCATCGATGGGAAGTCGTTCACGCCGATCCATCTCACCTTCACGCTGGGCGCGGAATCCAACGAGCGCATATTCGGCTTTATCGATGGCAACGGCGCGGACCTCGGGTCGCTCGGCGACACGATCGACAACGCATCCAAGGATTCGATCGTCGGTACTGCCGGAGCGGACTCCATCACGGTTACTTACAATCAGCTCGCCAACACGACGGGGCTTACGATCAACGAGCGGGCCGCCTCCGGCGCGGCATTCGATATCAAGGTGGCCGCGACCATCGATGGCGGCGCGGGTAATGACACGATCGTTGGCGGCGATTTCGGCAACGACCTCATCGGCGGCTCCGGCAATGACACGCTCGTGGGCGGTCGGCTCGACGACTGGCTCTTCGGTGACGACGGCAACGATCGCCTGTTTGCCGGCGGCGCAAACACTCAGTTCGCAGATGGTAATGCCGCAGGTACAACGGCAGCGCTTGCCACGGCGGGCAATGGAGATTTCCTCGACGGTGGCGCGGGCAACGACGTTCTGTATGGATCGCTCGGCAGTGACTGGCTCGCCGGCCGCGCCGGGGTGGATCTTATTTTCGGCGGCGCTGGCGGTGACATCATCGATGGCGGTGCGGGCGATGATCGTGGCGCGAACGGCGAAGCGCGCCTGTTTGGCGGCGCGGGGACAGATCAGTACATTTTCGGCTACGGCAGCGACGTCGATGTCGTCTTCGACGAGTCTGACAATGCCGCCTCGCCTGGCTCGAGCGGTGATTCCCTGCACACGCGCCTGCAGAACATCGAAGCGGGCATCGTCCAGCGCAACTGGGCCGGCGGCGGCAACTACGAAGCAGACGGTTCCGTAAGAGGCGGCGAAGACGCCGTGGTGTTTGGCGCAGGCATCGGCTTCCAGGATCTGATCCTGCGACGGTCCGGCACGGCGAGCTCGCCCGGGCAGGATCTCATCATCCAGCTTACCGTTCAGGACCCCGTCACTCGCGCGCGCATCAACACGGGCGACGAGATGACGATCAAGGACTGGTTCGAATCCACGCGTCGCGTCGAGTGGTTCCGGTTCGCGAACGGCGAAGACATTCGCATTGGAGACATCACCTCGTTCGTGGTCGGCAGCGCGGCCGCCGATGTCGTGCTCGGCACGCTGGGGTCTGATTTTCTCTGGGGTGGCGCGGGCGATGATGTCATGTACGGCCTGCAGGGGAACGACTTCGGTTTCGGCGGCACCGGCAACGACATGGTGGGCGGCGACCAGGATAACGACATGGTCTCCGGCGGCGACGGCGCTGACAAAGTGTTGGGCGATGCCGGTAATGACACTGTGTTTGGCGATGCAGGCGACGACACCGTTTTTGGCGGGCTCGGCGCTGACATCGTAGTGGGCGGACGCGGCGACGATGAAGTGGTCGGCGGCGCCGGCAATGACGTGTTCCGTTACGAGCGCGGTGACGGGAGCGACACGCTGCTCGATGACTTCGTCAACAACTGGGATCTGGTCTGGCAGAACGGCGTGTACACGAACGGCTACGTGTACAACCCTCAGACCGGCACGGTTTCCAAGAATGGCGTGCTGGCCTTCGATGGCTCGCAGTGGCGCGGGCTGTATGACTGGGCGAACGAGTCACGCACTTTCCGCCGGCACCTCGGCGCTGTCGGCGGCGTGATGGCTGCCAACAACGGTACCGACACACTCGAGTTCGGTGTTGGAATCGACATTCAGCATCTGATGCTCCATCGCAATGGAGCCGATCTCGAGATTGCCATCGGCACGGGCGAAGGCGACGGGCGCGCCTTCGATGCCATCGGCGATCGCATCACGATTCGTGATTGGTACACCGCTGGCGCGGCGATCGAGAACTTCGTGTTCGCCGCTACCGGCCGTCACGCGATCTCGACGTGGACGCTCTCGGGCCTCGGCACCGAAGGCGCGGACACGCTCAACGGCACGACAGGCATTGACTGGATCACCGGCAACGGCGGCGATGACGTGATTTCCGGAAATTCAGGCGCGGACATACTTTCAGGAAACGGTGGAGCAGACATGATCACAGGTGGCGCAGGGAACGACGTGCTTTACGGCGGCGATGCGGATGACGTGCTCGACGGCGGCGCAGGCGCTGACACTCTGATCGGCGGCAGCGGGACAGACATTGCATCTTATGCAAGCTCCACGACCCCAGGCATACGCGCGTTCCTGAATGCGCCGGCCACCAACACGCTGGACGGTGCGGGTGACACTTACGACAGTATCGAGGGCCTCGAAGGCACGAGCGGCGCCGACAAACTCGGTGGGGACAGTGGCGCGAACGTGCTTCGCGGTCTCGGCGGCAACGACACGCTTTATGGCGGCGCTGGTGATGATGTCTACGAGATCGACCTCGCGCACGGTCAGGACACGATTCTCGACGCGCCGTTCGTCACCGAAGAAATTCTCAACTCCGCGGGTCTGTTGAACACCGCGCTCTACACAGCCAATTGGATCGATCTCGGCTTCGGCTCGACCGGGCAGGGCGACCGCTATCGTTACCAGCTCGTCGTGACGCGCATCGGCAGCGGAGAGGAAGTCTACCGATCGCGAAGTGGTGTTGATTTCCTCTACACCTCGCCGCAGTCAGCCATGCCGGCTGGCAACGCTTGGCCGTTCGCGGATGGCCAGTGGCTCAACAACGCCGCGCGCACGGGCAACGGCTTCCAGACCGCACGCGAGGTCTTTCAGACGGGGGATGGTGGCGACGACACGCTCGAGTTCGGCGCCGGCATCGGTCTCTCGGATCTGACTTTCACGCGACTGAATAACGGCGCGGATTTGCAGGTCACCTATGCTGCATCCAACTTCGTCACGATCACCGGGCAGGGCGATCCGAATCGCGCGATCGAGACGCTGCAGCTCCGCGATGGATTGACCGCAAGCCTGACCTCACTGCGTGTGCTGGGCGAAGCGGCGACGGCCGGCGCTGATCTTATGATCGGCGACGCGAACGCCAACACGCTCGATGGACTGGCGGGCGACGATGTCCTTTCAGGCGCCGCGGGTAACGACATCCTGCGCGGCGGAGCGGGTGACGACATTCTCGAAGGCGGTCTCGGCAGCGATTCACTGGACGGCGGCGCGGATTCAGTCAGCGGTGGCCTGTCTCCGCCGTCAGATCCGACGCGTCCGTACGGCGATACCATTCGCTACGTACGCTCGAACGCTGCGGTCAACGTCAATCTCGAAGCCGGCAGCGCATCTGGCGGGCATGCGGCGGGTGACACCATCGTGCGCGTTGGGGGTGTATCCACCATTGAGAACGTCACGGGTTCCGAATCTTTCGGTGACACGCTGACAGGCGACTCGCGTGCAAACCGGCTGTCAGGCCTGGGTGGCAACGACACGATTGATGGCCGTGCAGGAAACGACGTTATCTCCGGCGGCACCGGCAACGACACTCTGCGCGGCGGCGACGGCGACGACAACATCGCCGGTGACGACGGCGGCGATATCCTGAGAGGCGGCAACGACAACGATCTGCTCTTTGGCGGCGCTGGCCTCGACGACATGAGCGGCGATGCCGGCAACGACACATTGAACGGCGGCGATGACGACGACTACCTCGACGGTGGGGATGGCAATGATCGGCTAAGTGGCGACGCCGGCGGAGATCAGCTGTCTGGCGGCTCAGGTGATGACAACCTCGTCGGCGGCAGCGGGGGTGACACGCTGTACGGCGGCGCGGACAACGACACGTTGGCCGGCGGCGAAGGCGACGACTATCTGAACGGCGAAGACGGCGACGATGATTACGTGTTTGATTCCAACTCAGGTAACGACACCGTCCTGGATATAGCCGGCGAGAATCGTGTCGTGGTCACCGACGCGGCCCCCAATGAATTGTGGATGACGCGTGTTGGCGATGACCTGCGCATTGCCGTGATCGGTGGCACGACGGTCATCACTGTGCAGGGTTACTACACGGCTGATTCCTCGCTGTTGTTTGAGATTGCGGTGGCGACGCACTCGGCGTTCGCTGCCGACGCGCAACCGCTGATCGACGCGATGACGCAGTACTCCATCGACAACGGCATCGACACGCCGGCAAGCATGCCGGCGTCGATCTCCAGTGCGCTCAGCGCCTACTGGTTCCCCTTCGCGACGAGTCCGCCGGAGGTGGCCGATCAGACGCTTGCGACGAATGAAGACACGGCGCTTGCTGGCTCGGTGGGCGCGACCGATCCTGATGGCAACATCACGTCCTATGCGCTGCAGACTCCGCCGGCGCGCGGTGCTGTGGTTCTCGACAGCACGACAGGCGCGTGGACTTACACGCCGGGCGCAAACCTGCACGGGCCAGATACATTCCGCATCGTCGTTACGGACGCGGATAACAACTCCGTCATCCAGACAGTGACGGTGAATGTCGCTTCCGTGAACGATGCGCCGCACGACATCACGCTGAGCGATGCGCCTGCGGGAATCGTTGAGCGCGATCACCCGATCGCGGGCACGTTGCTCGGAGCCGTCGTGCTCGGCACGCTGAGCGCGGCGGATGTCGATGCACCGGACTCTGGTGACTTCGCATCCCACGCTTTCTCTGTCTCCGACTCGCGATTCGAAATCGTGAATGGCAACGTGCTGCAGCTCCGGGCCGGTGTGGCGCTCGACTTCGAGACCTCTCCGACGGTTTCGATAGACGTGACGGTCACCGACCGTAACGGCGGGCCGGGTGGCCTGAGTTTCACCAAGACGTTCACCTTTGCCGTGCTCGATCGCGACGATTACTTCTACGGCGGCGCGGAGAACGACACGATTACCGGCACGGCGGGCCGCAATCTTATTTATGGATTCGGCGGCAACGACACGCTCACTGGCGCTGGCGCCGCAGACGTTGTCGACGGCGGCGATGGCGAGGACGTGCTCTTCGGCGCGGGTGGCGACGACGAACTCGACGGCGGCCTGGGGAATGACATTCTCGACGGCGGCGTGGGCAACGATGTTCTGCATGCCGGCGACGGTATCGACTCGCTGAACGGGCGCGACGGTGACGATCAACTGTTCGGCGAAGGGGGCGGCGACAATCTGTACGGTGACGTCGGCAATGATCTGCTCCAAGGCGGCGGCGATAACGATCGCCTCGAAGGCGGCGAAGGCGATGACCGTCTGGTGGGTGGCGACAGCGACGACTACATGATCGGCGGTCTGGGCGCGGATCGTTTCCTCGGCGGCGCGGGTTTCGACACGGTGAGTTATGAGGTCTCGGCATCCGGCGTCGTTGTGAATCTCGCCGCTGGCGGCGGCAGTGCCGGCGAAGCGGCCGGTGACGTGTTTGAAGACACTCCTGAGAAACTCATCGGCTCCATCTACGCGGATACGCTGACTGGCTCAGCAAGTGGCGACACCATCGATGCGGGCGCGGGCAACGACACCATTTACGGTGGCGCCGGCAACGACATCCTGTATGGCGGCGAGGGCAACGACACGATTGACGCGGAGTCTGGCAACGACACGCTGATCGGCGGCGCGGGCGCCGATATTCTCATCGGCGGCGACGACAGCGACACGTATCTCATGGACGTGAACTCCGGCGCGGATGAGATCCGCAACTTCGACCCCAACGGTGACGACATAGATGTCGTGGGATATCAGGATATTACGAACAACCGGCTGTGGTTCGAGCGCTCGGGGGACGATCTGATCGTGACGGTGGTGGGCACGGGCGTGCGTTCCACCGTGAAGGACTGGTATGTCGTCGCGAGTGCCAGCGATCGCGCGAATTACAAGATCGACTTTTTCATCGCCGGCACCTATGTCACGCAGACCATCGACGCCGAGATGCTCGTGACGCTCATGGCTGGCTACACACCGCCGACGACGCAAGCAGAGTACGACACCCTGCATGCGACCTCAGCGTTCGAAGAGATATGGCGTACAGCGTGGAAGCTGAACCAGGCGCCCACCATCCCCGGCGTCGAGACGCAAACGATCAACGAGGATGGCTCGCTGTCGTTCACCATCCGCATCACGGACGATTTCACGCCTGCGGCGGGTGTCACGGTCACTGCGCAGGCGGTGCGCGTCGACAACTATTCGATCGAGGATCTGAGAATCGTGAACGCGCCGACCCTGGGCGCTTCGAGTAACGCGGGTGATCGCACGCTTACGGTGACAGGGAAGCCCAACGCGAGCGGTCAGGTTGCGATCAAATTGCGTGCGGTAGACGCCGGCGGTGTGGCGACGGAGAGAGTTTTCCTCCTCAACATCAACGCTGTCGCAGACACGCCGGTTCTCACGCTGTTGCCACCTGCTACGCCGACTCCTCCGGCGACAAAGCCGTCGCTCGACTCCGGCTCGTGGGCGGTGAACGTCGACGCCAGTCTGGTCGATCAGGATGGATCGGAGACGCTCGAGATCCGCATTGCGAATGTGCCTTCGGGGTTGAGTTTCAACGCGGGCAGGGTGCTGAGTGGTGACGGCACGACGAGTGTGTGGAGCTTTACGCGTGAGCAGCTGGTGGGGCTGCGTATCGTGGGGCCGGCAACGTGGTCGCAGGATCTGGCGCTGAGCATCACGGCCATCTCGCGTGAGACTTCGAACGGGCAGATCGCGACGTCTGCTCCCACAGTGTTGAACATGGAGATCAATGCGCGGCCGACCAGCCTGTTTCCAGATCGCACGCTCGCGTTCAACGAGAACTATGCACCGGGGACGGGCCTCGCCTGGTTCGGCCGTACGGACCCGGATGCGGGGGATAACGCAACGTATGAGCTGCTGAACAGCGCGGGGGGTCGCTACAGCCTGCGTAGCGACGGTTTGCTCATCACGGGCAACACCAACATCAACTATGAGGAGACGACCAACAACGTCATCACCGTGCGCGTCACAGATTCGGGCGGACTCTCGCTGACGCAGAGTTTCAACGTCGGCGTTATCAACGTGAATGAGGCGCCGTACGACATCTACGCGGATCGCACGCTGGCGTTCAGCGAGAACTACGGGCCGGGTACAGGCCTCGCGTGGTTTGGTCGGTCGGATGTGGATGCTGGTGATGGCGTCACGTTCTCTATCGTGAATAGTGCCGGTGGCCGTTACGCGGTGCGCAGTGATGGTCTGCTCATGACGGGCAGCACCAACATCGACTACGAGCAGGGGTCGAGTTGGAATATCACCGTGCGCGCTACCGACAGTGGTGGTCTGTATTACGACGAGGTGTTCACCATCGGCGTGCTGAACACCAATGAGCCCGCGTGGATTACGACGTCCGGGTTCACGGTGTACGAAGGCGCTGGCGGTGGGCCGGGCTCCGTGCTTGTGCAAACGAACGGAGCCATAGCGCAGGTGTTCGGCGTAGACCCGGAGAACGTGCCGCTTTCCTACCAACTCGTTGGCGGTGACACGGGGTCGTTCTCCATCGAGACCAACGGCACTCTGCATTTGCAGGCTGTTCTCGACTACGAGAGCCGCAACATCTACAACGTCGTGGCGCGCGCGTGGGACGGCGGTGGCATCGGCGCTGGTAACTACGTCGATAGCAACATCGCCATCTCTGTGGCGAACGTGAACGAAGGGCCGAAGGTGACGTCCGTCACTCAGGTGCTCGTGCAGAACGGGACGACGCATCAGCCCTCGTTGTACTGGGCGGGTTTCCTTGCTTCTGACCCGGAAGGCCACGGCATTGCGAGCGCGCAGATGATCGGTGCGTCGGGCTCGATTGCCATTACCCTTGGCAACACAGGAGTAACGTCACCGGTCGATCATTTCTTTATCGTGGGCACGCTGACTTCGATGCCGGCCACGCAGACGATCACTGTCCGGCTCACGGATACGCAGGGTCAGTCGGCAGACACGCTGGTGCAGCTCACACGCAGTCCCGCCGGGGCGCAGGTTATCGGCCCGATCGTGTTAGATCTCGACAACGATGGCGTGAGTACGTTGTCCCACGCGGCCTCTAACGTGCAGTTCGACATGAACGCGGATGGCCTCACGGACCGCACCGGCTGGATCGACGCAGGCGATGCCTTCCTCGCACTGGATCGTAACGGCGACGGCGCCATCACCACAGGCAATGAGATCTCCTTCACGCAGGATCTGCCCGGTGCGCAGACTGACCTCGAAGGTCTCGCGGCGTTCGACACGAACGGTGACGGATATTTCGACTCCACCGATGCGCGCTTCGCGGACTTCCGTGTGTGGCGGGATGCGAATCAGGATGGCGTCAGTCAGGCAGAGGAACTGACGACGCTCGCGGCTCGGGATATTCGCGCGATCAATCTCACGCGACGTTCCACCGGCGCGGTGGTGAACGCCTCGAGCGGGGAGAACACGCTGCTCGCCACTTCGGAGTTTGTCCGCGGTGATGGTTCGCTCGGTGCGGTGGGTGACGTGTCACTCGGGTATCTCGCGGAGCGGTTGTCTGTTGAGATCATCGACCCGGCTGGCGGCGCGAACCCGCCCGTGAATCGCACGGCGGATGGCGGCCGCACCCGGAGGAGTTCGCAAGTTGTACCGGATGCGATCAATGGTCTGGCTGCAAGTGCTGGCGAGACGGGGGCTGCTCCTGCGCTGGCGGCATCGGGCGGTGGCGCGGAGTCTTCCGCCCCGTCGTTGAATCGTCGTGACTGGAGTTGGGCGAATGAGCGGCGTCAATCTGCGGGCGGCGTGATGGATGAGAGCTGGGAGCCGAGTGGCGCCGTAGCGGCTGCGCCCGGCGCCCTGCATGCGAGTCTGGATCTGGTTGCGCGACGGCGGCTGCAGATGGTGGAGGCGATGGCGGGTTTTTCGGCGGAGAGCTCCGCTAGTCTCGACCTGCAACCGCGCCGACGGATTGACCCGAGGACGCATGAGTTGTTGACTGCGGTGTCCTCAGTGCGGAGTGGTCTTTGATGTCTGATGAGAAGGAAGACGTGTCTGATGTGAAGGAGGGTGCCAGCGCCGACTTCGCGAAGCCTGTGACGGCGGCGGCAGGCCCCGCGCCCGGCGTGCCGCGCACTGTGGCGGAGGCGCTGGGTCAGGTGGTGTGGCTGCTATCGCAATCGCCGATGCATCGTGAGATTAAAATCAAGGACTTGGATTGGGCGTTCATGCCGGCCATCGTGCACGAGCAGTTCCGCATCTTCCGTTTCGGCCCGTTGCCGGGCGTGGGGAATGTGGACCCGGCGGCGCTGATGGGAGCTGGCATGACACGGGAAGACGTGGAGAAGTTGCCCTTGGGGTTGGCTATCTGGGGCAGGCTTTCCGTCGAGGCGGAGGAGAAGTTGGAGAAGGGCGAGCGGCTGACGGCGGATGAGTGGAAGTCGGGTGATCGCGTGTGGCTGATCGAGCTGATCTCGCCGTTCAGCACGCCGGAGAACAAGCTGTCCGAGGCGATGCTGCTCGATCTGATCCAGGGGCCGTTCCGGGATGTGGCATTCAGCCTGCATCGGACGGATCCGGCGACGGGGCGGCGTGACAAGGTGCGCTTCGCGAGTCACCTGAAATCGTGAATCCGTAGTGCGCGCTTTTCGCTAAGATCGCGGTTACGCCGTGTGTGGCCCGATCGTCAGAAGGAAGCAGCATGTCCCCTAAGCCAAACAAGAGTGTGGTCCCGTCCGCCTCGACGCCCGTCATCGATATCGGTATCGACGCCAAAGACCGGGAGAAGATTGTCGCGGGCCTCTCGCGTGTACTCGCGGATACGTACACGCTTTATCTGAAGACGCATAACTTTCACTGGAACGTCGAAGGGCCGATGTTCAACACGCTGCACCTGATGTTCATGGGGCAGTACACCGAGCTGTGGAACGCGCTGGACCTGGTGGCCGAGCGCATCCGCTCGCTGGGTTTTCCTGCGCCGGGCACTTACGGTGAGTTCGCGAAGCTCAGCTCCATCGAGGAGACGGCCGGCGTTCCAGAGGCCATGGAGATGGTGCGCTTGTTAGTAGCCGGCCACGAAGCTGTTGCGCGCACTGTGCGCTCTGTGTTTCCAACTGCGGATAAGGCGCATGACGAATCCACTACAGATCTGCTGACCCAGCGGTTGCAGGTGCATGAGAAGACTGCCTGGATGTTGCGCAGTATTCTGAGCTGAGTGGCCCCGGCGCGCGGGCGTGTTGAGGCTCGCGCGCTTTAGATGCGGAAAGTCACGGTGTTGGCGCAGGCTCAGGGCTGGAGGAGTTCAGCGGCTTGAGCAATGGCTTGCGGCGTGGATCTTTCTCACATTCCGGGGTCTTGGCGTCACAGAAGCTGGAAGTCTTCCCACGATATTCGGGTCTTGGCCCCGTGAGCAGCGGCAACCTGAATAGGTCGCCGTACCAGGGCTGCTGCGTTTCATAGCGCGTTAGACGTTCTGCCATGGCGGCCGTGTTCCAGCCCAGATCGGTAGCGAGATCGATGGCCGTGCGCTGATCTGACACGGCCTCTTTGAATTTCCCATTGTTTGCATACGCGGCGGCCGTGGCTTCCCATGCGTGCGGGTCCGCTTTCATGCGCGTTCTGGTAAAGCGTTTCACCGCTGCCAGCGCTACCTGAGGATTGCGCACTCTGGCTTCGGAAGAAGAGGCGAGGAACGCAATGGCGTACTTGCTTACAAGTTGATTGTCCGCAATGGCGAGCTCTTCCAGGGTGGTACGTGACTCGGCGAGCTGCTTCTCTGTGGACTGCGCTCGTATGTGTGATATAGCGAGAATGAGGCGTGCCACGACATGCCTTTCAGCAGCGGCTTGCCGCATCCAGCGATCGCGCTTCGCAGGCGAGCAGGAAAGTCGCCTTGCGACCCAGTACAGCGCCTCCGCCTTGCCGGCCTGTGCGGAGGCAACCAACATTCTTATTGTTTCTTCTTTTGAGACGCCAACGGACGGGTCCAGCATTCCAACGAGACCGAGAAAGTACATTCCGTCGCGATTGCCTGCTTCGGCGGCTGCTTTGATTCGCTTGAGGCTAGCAAGATCCCAAGCCACCCTGTTCTCATCCTGGAAGAAGAAGTAATGCAGCATGGCGCGACTCGCAACCGGCTGGCCGTTCAGCCTTGACGGCTCAAAGCGGGACTTCAGTAGCGCGGTGGCCACTGCGTCGTCGAATTTTCCTTCCGGCATGTCTGCCAGAACTTCAGGATCGTAAGGAATGCCGTCCCGGCCGATCACCACGGAAGCAATGACGACTCCGTCCAGCCCGGCCGCCAGACTTCTCGAGGGAAATATCGGGCGCGCCAACTGCGTTACCCTGGGTTTGATAGTCGTTGGCGAGTCTTCGAGATAATCGAATACTTCGGAGGCGGGCGGCGAGGCGCACATGTAATCGCCTTCCGCAGGTAGAATGCTCGCCTTCAGTGCTTCCTTGCCGTACTGACTCACCACGGCTTGTGCGGTGACACGCTGTTGGGGAGTGAGCTCGGCTTGCGCGGCGAGCAGCACTTCGGGGGAAACGGGGCCGCGATAGCCGTTATCGGCCGCTGCCATGAGCCAGCCGACCGCGCGACCCTTGTCCTTGGGTTCGCCTTCGCCTTTCAGCGCCATCGAGGCGAGTTTGAATTGCGCGGGACCGTAGCCCAACTCCGCCATGCTTAGGAAGGCAGCGTAGGATTCCGCGATCTTCTTTTCCTCGTAAAGCTTTTGCGCGAGGAGGAAGTCAGCGCGTGCCGGCGCGGCGAGCAGGGCGGCGATGAGGAGGAGGGCGACTGGAATCCAACACTGCTGCAGTTTCATGCGCCGCAGCTTATACATTGGATATCTATATATCGAGGGCTCCGCGGCCAGTGCTTCAAAGCACGGAATATGTCATCTATTTGGCGAGCCGAATGGTATCGGCACGCACGCCTCGCATCGGAGTTTCAATTACGCGGATGTGATGGTTGAACTCCAGCCACTTCAGGAAACTTGCCAGGTCTGTCGTGCGGAATCGACCGCTTACTGGGAGAGTGGCAAGCTCGTCGTCAGCGATGACGAGCTGCTGACGGTGATAACGGTTGATCTCCTTCACAGCATCTCGCAGAGATTCGCCAACCAGGTTGATCACGCCTTCCGTCCAGGCTTGTTGGCGGAGCAATTCTTCCGAGCTGAGTGTTTGCACGACCAAAGGTGCGGAGCCGTCGCGGCTAACATCGACGGTTTGCCTGATCGTCAATAACTCAACGGAAGGACGCTGGCCTGGGATCGGGTCTCCTTCCGACGGCGTCGGCCGCGAAACTCTCACCTTGCCGGCGAGCACAGCGACGCGGGTGCCCGCTGCGTGTCGATACACATCGAACTGAGTTCCGAGATCTTCGATCGTGGCATCGGTGGTGAAGACTCGAAACGGTCGGTTCGCATCGTGCTTCACGGTGAACAAGGCTTCACCGCGGATGAGATGAACCTCCCGCTGGCCATAGGTGAATGCAAGCTCCACCTTTGAGCCAGTGTTCAGTTGCATGGTGGAGCCGTCGACCAGCGTCACGCTTCTCTGTTCGCCGATGCGCGTTTCATAGACCTCGAGGCCGTCGTGCGACGTGGCGTTGAAGGCAAGCCTTAACCCGATTACGACGCAGACGATCATCGCCGCCCACGCGAGCGTCCATGGCCACCACTGATAAGGGCGGGGCGGGGTGTGATCTCGCCTGGAGACAACTTGCGCGCTGATGGGAACGATGTTGGTGGCCGCCTCGCGAACCCAGGCCTCGACATCGATGGCGCGTTGCGGGTCTATATGGTTCAGCAGTTGATCGAGTGCCACCGCCATCAGCATGGCCCTCACGTTCAGAGGGCTCGCCTTGAGCCACCTTACGAAGTCAGTACGGCTCTGCTCGGAGCCGGGATCCAATGTTCTAACCCAGCGGTCCGCCAGTTCGTTGGCGACACGTTCTGCTTCTTCTTGAAGATCGTCCATAACCCCCTCGCTGACGTCCTATCCGAAGACTCCTCGCGTGCTGTTTTGCGCACGTTCACCTGGATAGTGGGCTCGACGCAATAAATGTCTGACGGAAATTACGTGGAAATTCGTCTTATAGCGCGGCGCAAGATCGGGGGGCAGCGATAGCTGCGATTCGCCCGTCAGACTTTGATTGCCCGGAGCAACTAATGACCTGTCGAGATGGAATTCTCACAGAGCTGTATACATCCCTGCGCTATCGGAAGGTCATCAGAAGTAATGAAACCGTTATACGGCGGCTTGTTCGGGGCGATGTGTTTGTCCGCAATACTGTTCGCGAGCGCACAAGATTCTTCGCTTGTTCGCGTGGCGCTGAATATTCGGGCGCAGCCGTTGAGCAGCGCGGTGAACGAATTCGCTTCGCAGACGGGGCTGCAGGTGTTGGTGAGTAACGAGGACGTTACGTTACAGCAACGGATCGCGCCGGCGGTTATCGGCACGTTCACCAAGGAAGCGGGTCTGGCGAAGCTGTTGCAGGACTCGGGGCTGAGCTACCGGTTTGTTAATGAGCGGACTGTTGCCATTCGGCTGGAGAGTGTTCCGCCGGTGAAGGCCGGCGGGCCTGTTGCCGAAGCTCAGGCGACGAGTGATTTACTGGCCGAAGACAGCGCCCCGGCCCGCTGAGGGCGGGCGAATGATGATGTCGCCGTTGACGCGTTCTACGGAGTAGGCGCCTTCCTGGGCTAGCACTACAGCGAGTGATTCAGGATCGTTGGCGTCGAAGGTGCCGGTGTAGTGGCGGTTGTAACCGTCGACTCCTTCCAGCCGGAACTTGGGGGAGAGGTTGTAGCGGTTGAACTCCGCGACCATGTCGGCGAGAGAGTCGGCATGGAAGACGAGGCGGCGCTGACGCCAGGCTACTACGTTTACAACATCCAATTGGGGGCGGCGACTGATGCGGCCGGCGGTGGTGATTTCGGCTTCTTGCCCCGCTGTGAGAGTGGGGGCCTCGGGTTGCTTGGGCTGCTGCGGGGATTCGGCTGCTGTTGGTTTTGTTGCGGACTTCGCCTCGGAGTCGGATGTGATGCGGACGACGCCTTCGATGACGGAGACCCGAGTGGCGTTGTCCCTTCTGTATACGTTGAACTGCGTGCCTACCGCTTGAATGACACTGCCTGGAGCATGGACGCGGAATGGGCGCGTGGTGTCGTGGTGGACGGTGAAGAGGGCTTCGCCCTGAGCCAGCCGAATATCACGCACGTGGTCTGTTAGGCGGACGAGAACGCGGGAGTCGGTGTTCAGGTGGACGATGGAGCCGTCGGCTAGTTCGACGGAGCGCTGCTCGCCGGTTCCGGTTTTGAATTCCTTCCAGCCCCAGCCATCGGATGCGGTAATCCAGCCGACGGCGAGTAGCACTACGGCTGCGCTTGCTGCGATGGCTTCCCGTAGGAATGAGCGGCGATTGTTCTCAGCTCGCTTTGGTAGCGGGGGCGCAGTGGGTGCGCCGGTGGCGGTTTCGCTCGCGCGCTCGGATTCCTCCGACATCCCCTCCGTGCGAGCAATCGGCGCCGTGGGCAACGGAATCACATTAGAGCGAGCTTCTTGTACCCAGGCACGAGGATCGAACTTTGTGCGGTCCGGATCGAGCTTCTTCAAAAGAACATCCAGCGCCCTTGCGTACATGAAGTGATAGCCGTGGCGGGGGGACATCTTCAGCCACGCATTGAACTGTGCGAGTTCTCTGCGGCCTGCCTTGGCGATGACGGTATGCCATCGCGCCGCTTGTTCGGCGATGGCGCTCTCATCTATCGGCGGAGGTTGTGTCGACTTATCGGTCATGACTTCTATCGGTCCCAGGCCATCTTTCTGAGCTGGCCCAGCGCGCGAAAGTAGTATTTCTCTACTTGCCAATAGGTCAGCCCGGTTTCCTTGGCCGCCTCGTCGTACGTCATTCCATCTCTTTTAATGAAAATGAGTACAGCGCGGTCCATTGGTGCCAGCTTGAGCAGTGCGCGCTCGAGCTGTTGCAAACGATCCAACTGATCTGCCATGTCCTCTGGCGAAGTTTCGGAAGGATTTTCGGACTCCGTATCTACCAGGTCCGAATCATAGGTAACTCTCTGTTGTTCAAGGTCATTGCGCATGAGGTATTCGCGCACGACGTGAGAGGCGATGCCGAAGAGGTAGTTATGCGGCTGACGAACCTGCTCCATGTCAGGGATGCGTAAGTAGCGCAGAAAGACTTCCTGCGCCAAGTCATCTACGTCAGCCGCGCGCGGCAATCGCCGCACGAGATAGCGATGAAGTAGTTGGCTGTACTTACCATATGCGCCAGGGCCCAAAGCCGCGATCGCACCCGCCATTTTTGCTTTGAGGTCCGTCACTGCCATCCCTGAATCGAGAAGCTGTGCTTCTTAAGTGTGTTTCGGAAGCCGAAAGTCGGACGCGGGCCATAGCCGTCAGACTTTCATTGTCACCGCACTACTACCTAAGTGTGACAGACGTTGGGCCTTGTTGCTAAGTCATACCACGTTCCACAACCTAGCCATCGACGTCTTGATCTTGATGGGAAGAGGCGAGTTAGTCTGCGCTGATGTTGACGGATGCGAGATGTTGGCGATATTCCGGGGCGGTTTCCCGACCTGCTGCTTGGCAGCGCTGTTGTATGTGTCTTACGAATGTGTACGAATTCTGAAAATGAGAATCTGAAACAAACTCGCTCGCGCTGGAGTTATTTCGCGCGGATTGAGAGAGGTGATAAGTGGCTTGAACCAATCCCAGAGACGACCTCTGTAGGAAAATAGCCCTAGACCTAGAGACTAGTAATTATCCGTGCTGACATTTCCCTTCAATGCCTGTCATACCCCGTTTCTTTCAATGCAGGAGCTTTTTAGTAACTCTCCGGTGGCAAAGTCTTCCGCTGATTTCGGATGCACCTGAGCGTCCGACTTCTACCGCTGCGTTACAACTGTCTGATTATGACAGAGATTCGATTCTACCTTGTATAAAAGCCATAACACTTCTGGGCCATTGAGGGAGATCACTATGAAGATCGGAATACATGTCCTACTTAGCGCCTGCACATTCACGCTGTGCAGTACAAGTAACGTCATTGCCGCTTCGGAAGCGATCCACCACGTAGACATCCCTCGCCAGCGGGTCAGCGCAGCGCTCAATACGTTGGCCGCGCAAACGGGGCTGCAAGTTATCGTAAACATCGAGGACACCTTACCGAACGAAGTTATCGCACCTTCCGTTACCGGCGACCTTACGGTCGATGAGGTGATGCGGCGACTGCTCGTGGATTCCGGGCTCAAATGGTCTTATGTGAACAAACGAACAGTGACCGTTGTTCGAGCCGGAGAATCCGGAACCGCCGGCCAGCTCCGAATGATGACATCTGCTGTTGATGCTCCGGCGTCTTTGTTACAAGGGGAGGGAAGAGGCGACCTTCATGGAGTGCCCGTCGTCCATGAAGAAACTGATAGGCGGCCAGCTGAGCTGATTGCAGCGACAGAGGAAAAAAAGGCGGTCGAGCAGATCACGATCGTAGGGTCCAGGCTCTCATATTCACCGGGAGACACCGGACCTTCACCGGTCATCGTCATAGACCGCAATCGAATTGACCAATTGGGGGCGACCAGCGTGTCCGGGCTACTCAGTTATGTACCTCAGCAAGCGCTCTCGCTTGTTGAGGGCATGGCAACTTTCGCTGGCTCAAACCGAGTTCAGCTGCGTGGACTCGGCTTGGGAACAACACTCGTGCTTCTGAATGGGAGAAGAACTGTGACCTCCGCAATCCAAGGCGGCGCGAACGTGTTCGATCTCAACTCGGTTCCGGTTTCCGCGATCGAACGTGTTGAGGTTCTGTCTGACTCCGCGTCAGCGATCTATGGCGCTGACGCGATCGGTGGGGTGGTGAACATTGTTCTGCGGAAGGAGATGGCGCACCCATCGCTGGAAATGTACTACGGCGCCGCCGATAGCGGAGCTGATGAACGCCGAGCGTCGATCAGCGCAAGCGGCACGGTGGATCGACTGAGCGGTTTTGTCAGCGTGGACTTCCTCAATCGCGGGTACTTGCATGGCGCGGAGAGATCCTTGTATGCAGACCAGGATTATCGGCGTTTCGGGGGTACCGATCTGCGCGTAGATTATGCGGCGAGATTGGGCAACATTTGCTCAGCCAGCGGAGAAAATCTTCCGGGCCTTGAAGCACCTTGTGCTTCAGTGCCAAGTGGCAGTAGCGGCGTTGGGTTGACACCCTCTGCCTTTGAGGCCACGGCGGGCCAAACCAACGTTGACAGCTACTACAAGTACAGCTCTGTTGTGCCCGCTGCGACACGAAAAAGTCTAATCGGAACTGGTGAGCTTGAACTTGGAAGCTCAAAGGTCTTTGGCGAGTACCTTTTTGTAGACCGCTCTGACGAGAGTGTCAGCGCCCCGGCAACTCTTTTCTCTGACTTCGTCCCGACGACAAATCCGTTTAACCCATTTGGTGTGCCGGTCCTTGCAACGGGACTGATTGGCGGGCTGCCCTCACGTGTTGACGAGGCTGAATCGAAAATGCATCGCGGGGTGATAGGTGTATCGGGTGCTATTCAATCCTGGGAATGGGGCGTCTCACTGCTCGGAGTTCGTGACAAGGGATCTCGCATTGTGGGAGGTAGTGTAGATGGCGCCGCGCTGGCTGATGCACTTTCTTCTACAGACCCATCGATCGCGCTGAATCCATTTCGAGACGGCACGGCGGGTGCTCCGGGTCTCCTCGCCCTTCTCACCGCAAGTCCGCCGCGCAGCCAGTATCAGTCTGAGGCTCTGCAAGGAAGTGCAGACATTCACGGTTCGGCGTTGCGACTGCCGGCCGGAAAAATTCAGTTTGCGCTGGGTGGAGAGTGGCGGGAAGAAAAGCTGTTGTACAACGCCGACGGAACTGCTTTTGATAGTAGCCGACATAGCGCCGCCGGGTTTGTCGAGATGCGAGCGCCGTTGGTCGGTGCGGCTACGGGTGATGATGCACTTAATGCTCTCGCTTTAACGGTGGCCGCGCGCTACGACTATTACAGTGACTTTGGCGGAACGTTAAATCCGAAGGCAGGTCTCGAGTGGTATCCGGTATCCGGAATTCTAATTCGCGGCTCCTATGGAAAAGGGTTCCGGCCGCCGTCGCTATACCAACTGTACGCGCCCCCACAAAGTTTCTCGTCGATACCGGCACAGGATCCGCGCAGAGGAAACGAATTGGTCGCGATTACTCAGACAATCGGTGGAAACCCGGGCCTACAGGCGGAGAGATCACGTTCTTGGACAGCTGGATTTGTGATATCAGAACTCGCATTGCGGATGAGACTTGAAGCTACGTTCTGGCGCATTACTCAGAAAGAGCGTGTTATGAATCTTGATCAAAGAACTGTTCTTAACCACGAAGATTTTTTCAGTGAGCGGATAATGCGGGGCACGCCCACCACGGCAGACATCTCCGCAGGCTTGCCTGGCCGGTTGATTAGTGTTGACTCTAGCAACGTGAACTTCGGGGAGCTGACGACTTCGGGTGTCGATACTCAGATTAGTAGTTCATTTGACACAATATTTGGACACTTCGCGCCATCGTTGGCTGCAACATGGGTGGCCAAATTCTCAGAAGTTACGGCGCCTAGCCTTCCCTCGGTGAATCGTGTCGGTCGCGCTGACGTTAACGGAACAATCCCGCGGTGGCGTGCGACAGCAACTATCCCGTGGGTTAACGGAGGACTTGGGCTTGCTGCATCCGCGCGGTACATAGCAGGGTATGAGGATACTATCTTCAACATTACCAATGGTCGTCAAGTGTCGTCACAAACGCTCATTGATTTTCAAGGTAGCCTCGAGCTCGGCGCGATGAGTGCTGCTACTTGGGCTCAACGTCTCACAGTGCGCGCGGGCGTGAACAACCTATTTGATCGCGAGCCTCCGTTCTCCGAGAGCGTCGGTCTGGGGTTTGACATGACCCAAGCGGACGTTCGTCAACGCTTCATTTACGCGGTGCTGTCGAAGGCTTTTTGATGCTGCGAGTAAGTACGATTCAACGGTATGCACTCGTTGCCGCATTGTGCATTCCCGGTGTCGGAATGGCCGATGCGCACACGACTAACAAGTTCGTAACGCTCGAAGGTGCGCTCGGTCAGCGTGCATCAAGCCCAGTGTCAATCAGTCCCGCAAGCTGGATGCCGAATGGGCGTGAGTTTGTCGTATCACACAGCAGTGCTGCGCCGGGAGCCGTGCAAACGATCTATTTATTCGATGTGGAAAATGGTGATCCCAAGAGACTTCTGGAGGGAGCGAATCCGAAGGTGAGTCCGGACGGCAAATGGATTGCTTATGAGGGAGGTGTGGGAACCGAGCGACAAATATGGATTGCTCGGAGTTCTGGGGCTAACGCTCGCGCGCTCACACGTCATGCAGGAGGTCTTCAAGGATGGTATTTGTCGTTCGATTGGTCACCGGATTCAAGGCGCATCGCATATTGCTACACCCCAAATCTGCTCAATAGAGACAAAGTAAGTGAGACCGGCGCCACGGTTGAAGTTTACGGCGATAGAGCCTTCTCACCTCCCGATGCGGAAATTCGGCTCTTGGACATCGTCACAAGCGCAGACACCCAAGTATCAAAGATTGCGGGCGCTTACACGTCGCTCTCTTGGTTTGGCCCGGCCGATAGGCTGTTGGTCCACGTGTATCGGCACGCTGCCCTTTATCGCGATCAGGACGACTTTAGTGAGCTGCGTCTGCTTTCGATAGACAGTAGGGAAGAGAAGATTCTCGCCAGCGGCGGGGGCGAGGAGATGTATGGGGCACCAGCGCCAAATGCTCGGGACATTGCCTTCTACTACGATTCCGGTCCGGTCGCGTATCCCGCGATGTATGAGATTGCGTTAGTCTCAGCAGACGGCGGAGTTGTGCGAGCCCTTACCCCAAAAATATTCGCCAGCCGCAATGTTCGTGGCCCTGTGTGGAACTCTGCCGGTAGCGGCGTTCTGTATGTAATGAAGGTCGGTGTTTTCTCCCAGATATTTTTGGCGCACACGAGCGGAAAAATTCAACAAATAACGAGTAATGAGGCTGAGCATGCCCAAGTCTCGGCGTCACCGGTAAATGATCTAATCACTTGGTCCGAGCAGAGCACTACTGGTGAGGTGAGGCTGATGCTCGCGCGTGGCGACGGGCGGGACCCTCGTGTTCTACATCGCATGCACATTCCATCTGATAAACTTCAACTTGGTCTGGTTGAGCACTTTCAATGGCGGGCGTCGGACGGCGTTCGACTTGCGGGTTTGTTGGTCAAGCCTCCAAACTATGTTCGGGGACGGAAGTATCCGCTCGTGGTGGAGTTACATGGCGGTCCCTTCGGTGGTCAGACGATCAATGGCCAACTGCTATTTGCGGGGCCGCTTGAGAGACAAATATGGGCTGCGCGCGGATTTGTGGTGTTCGCTCCGGACTATCGGGGGAGTGGAGCTTTCGGGTGGGATTTGGTCCTACAGGGTAGGGAAGCGCAAGACTTTCTTGACCGAGACGCCAGCGATGTGCTCAGTGGAGTCGACGAGCTGATTAAGGGCGGCTCCGTGGATCCCAACAGGATGGCGCTGGCGGGACATAGTTATGGCGCGACGCTAACAAACTGGATGATCACTCGCACGCAACGATTTCGGGCTGCAGTGTCTTACGAGGGCATGGCCGAGTGGTATATCAGTTACGGATCAATGTATAGCGTCGGTGGAAGCTCTTACATGGAGTGGTCATTCAAAGGTAGACCCTGGGAGGTGCCGGAAACCTATTACGCGTCTTCAGCTATCTATCGCATGAAAGATGTAAAGACACCGACGATGTTTATTGTCGGTGACGGTACGCAGTACGGTGGCATGTATCCGGCGCAATATGAATTCATGTACACAGCTCTGACTCTCCAAGGGATCAATTCCGAGCTGCTACTGTATCGGGGTGAGGGCCACGTTGTTGAAAAAGACGCTAACATCTCTGATTTGGGCTCGAGAATGCTGGAATGGTTCGAGCGGTATTTGGGACCCCATAGTTCTTCGGCATCGCCTACGATCGGGCTCATGTGTGTCGACAGCGAGCACACGGTGTTAGGCATGTTACGCAGCAGCTCGCTGCCGAACTCCGTGCCAACTTGCGAGCCAAGCCTCGGCGCATAGACAATCTAGAAGCTCAACTGCGTAGTGCTTGCTACGTGTCGGTCTTCCGCTAAGCGCTTCTTCGAGGTTTCGACGATCAATGATGCGTTCGCGAACAAGCACTCCGTCGAGAAGAATCTCGCGATTTAATCCAAGGTTTGAATACATCAATTCTTCGAAGAACATTGGTGATCTGTCCTTCCACTGACGAGCAAGAATCTCCCTCGGTATGATCGATTGGAACGCGTTGCGGGCTACTGCGCGGTCCTTGCCATTTTGTATCGCCAACTCTATCGCGATTCGCAGGCCAACCTCAATGACGGGCTGCGAGTGCAATGGTGCAACGATTTCGGGGTCACCGAACTTAGGGTGGCATAAGGGATTGTAGAATGAGGGGCTGCCCATCAATGGTCCCAACCTTGTAATGATGTCCCACGGAATTTCGCGCAGGTGTGTGAACCACGGATGGGGATAATAGGGGAGCTGTTCGGAGGAGGCGACGACGTCGCGGCTTAAGAGTGGCCTAGTAACTTCTTGGGAGACATGTAGGGCTCTCTTTGATCGAAAAGCAAGGGCTGCAGCGGTCCTGCGAGCCACGTTCCATACCGATGTGTCTGTAATGAGTGCGAGGTCTCGTGCAACGGTGAACGCGTGAGTCGTCGCGCCGTGGCGGCGCAGGTAGTTTAGGACAGCAAATGCGCTGGTGTGACTCCCAAAGACGTTGTCACCCCCGTTTCCATTGAAAAGCACTGGCGCTCGCTTGCTGCGGGCGAGACTCTGCTGAATTGGGCCCATTTCCATAGGTACGGAATAGCATTCGACACCAAGGCTTGGAAGTGCTTGGAAGATGGGCCTCAAGCTCATCTGAGAGTTGCGTGGATGCTCTATGAGGTCACACGAAGCCGATCGGCTCGCTAACCGTGCCCACGGGCGCTCATCGGAGGCCCCCTCCGGCACATATAAAGTGAGGCATGTAACTTCTGGCTTGTTATGTGATGAGGCAAGAGCACCGAGCACAATAGACGAGTCGAGCCCGCCAGAGAGTTGATGTATGGCGCGTGGATATCGCGATGCCCACGCGCTGGCGCAGCCTAGCACTACACGGCGCAGCTCAATCGTGGCGGCGTCGAATTCCTCAATAGGGGGCTGATGCGCAAAGGTGAGGGGGTTCCAATAGGGCTGAAGAGTTAGCTTGCCAGCGCAGATCTTGGCGCAGTGGCCGCGGTGGAGTTCAGTGATCTCACGGATGCCCGCTTGTGATCGCAGAGGACCGGTGACCAAGCGATGTCTCAAGTAGTCGAGATCGATCGTGAGTTGCAGAGAGTTCAGCTCCACGGCATCGGGGACGTAGGAAAAGAAGACGAATACCCCATTATAAGACGAGTACATACATGGGAGTTCGCCAGTTGGATCTTTTAGTATCCAAGTGGCCCTCGGATTGTTCGGGACAATGATCGCGACGTAATTACCCCAGTATAAGTCAATCAGCAACCGACCTTCGCTGTCGACGATTGCCTTTCCTTCAGAGGATTCGAGTGCGTTGTTTGGGAGAATGACCGGGCGTTCCGTCTGGATAGATTCGCGGGAGAATAGGCTCCCTAGGACGATGCCGGAGTTCATTGGCAATAGATAAAATTCCTCACGATCGATGGGGCTCCAGATGCAGTAGACGGCGGCGCCTGTCGTACAGAATACCTCTCTCCATTTCTGCGGTGTGTCACCTAGTCTCTCGCGCAAATGCTTGGCTGCTGCGCATTGCGCGGACGCTTCTGGCTGCCATGTCAATACTATGTAGCGCAACATCGATATCCATCCCTAGACAACAAGAATTGGTTTGAATGAGAAGACGGATTCGGGCGTGCCATCAAGGACAACATCTTCGTGCTGTAGCCAGGTATGCGGTGACCAGGGGCTTGTCTGCACGCCAAACACCCAAGAAGGAAATATGTTCTGGAGAGCGAGAAAATGCAGCAGAGATAGAGTGTGAAAGACGCATCGGTCCTTTGCCGTGAAAATATAAGGTCTGATGCGACGGAAGACATCTGCAACGGCGACGACGCTCTCGAGGTCAGATATACAATTGCATTTAGTTGCTCGTTTCTTTCGAGTAGCCACCGCCTTCACGATAGCCTCTAGTGAGCGGAACTTAATCTCCCAAGCAGCCAATAAGCAAGCAGCAATGGCGTATGCTACATGCCTCGACCCAATGGTGACCTGTCGGTACTCAATATATCGAAAGGAAGAGGCTCGATGCACGTGGGACGCGTCTCTCTCTAGTACACGCTGAGGTGGTTTGGAGCGCACAAGCAAACCGGCTTTTACCAAGGATTCTGCAACGCTCGATTGGTTCAAGCTTTGATCTGCCGTCTCTTCAGCTCTGCGTGGCCACTCATCGACGACGCCAGCTAGCGCAGCAACAGCCTGTCCCGGAATGCCGAGATACTTTCCACTGCGTAGGTCTAGAAAGATTACCCCCTCCGGAACTTCACAGTAATGTGCATGCGGTGCGAGCCAGTATTTTAACGGGCTCACCATAGTCCGGCTCATTGCAGGACGTCGTCGCGCGAATAGAGATATCATTAGCGTTGCTCACGTCTATAAGAATACGAGGATTAGAAACGGTGGGCGTTCAAGCCGGCTTGAACGCCCACCGCGCTCTAACTCAGTGAATTAGAAGCGAGAGTATGGCGTCGGGCCGTCTGCTGGCGGCTTGTTTCCGATAGCCTTGGTCTCTTCCATTACTTTTCCCAGTTCAGTGATCATGGCTCTCTCCTTCAGGTTTCGGGTTGAGATTAACTGCCTCCCGGGTGGCGATGCGAAATTGCTTCACGCGCAAAGCGGCGTCAACGTCTGTGCGGTGGGTCATGCAGATGAGCTTGTTATAACATCGGAAGCTTGATGCGAATCCAGACACCTCACGCCTGCCGAATCACTCGTGCTGTTAGAAGCGTAACGCGGGCGGAGCATTAGAATTACACATAAGACCATAAACTTACGTTAATTCGTTCGAGCTCCGAGCGCCTAGATGACGTCGTCGGAGGAATCAGATGCGTGTTCTCTGAGCATGGGTTCCTATCGGCGCCCGCGCCTCTACTAGATCAGGTCACGTTTCGTCGCTGGATTCTCGTAGCAAGGATTGTTGGATTGACCGTGCGTGTTGGCGCTCGTCTGTTCGGCACGATCTGACTGCTGCTCTGTCGCATATGAGCTCCGTGAACTTTGGGCAGAGGTGCTATCAACCGTTAGAGCATTGCATCCGATTATGCTTCGTTGAAGCGGACTATCCGCGCTCTCACCAACATATGACCACCGCGCGCAGAGCGTAGCCGATGCATTCTTCCGAATTAGTTATATCGCGTGCCGACGTCGTCGATGATGTGGATCCCTCGTTGCTATGCTTGGGGTATCTAATCTGTTGATTTCACTGCGGTATCTGGCGAGCGCCGGAGCCATTGGCCGGCGTAGTCCTGGTAGGGGTGCATACCGACGCTGTGTAGATACTCCTGGTGCGCTCATGGTAGCGCCGGCATCTGTTGTCAAAGTCCGCTTTCTGATCCGCCGGGCCGGATGCAAACCGGTTCGCGCTGCCGCCGCTTCGAACAATCAGACTGAGCAGATACGGCTCTGTTCCCGGCGCAGATACGTATACATCTGAGTAAGCAGCGCTGGAATTATGAGCCTCGAGAAGTATTGTGATAGCCGCGACATCATCCTTAATACTCAGATGGCAACCACTCTGAGAGGCACGTTCAATACAACCCGTAAAGAAGCGCGTCGATTCCGTCACGGCCGGCGCTCATCAACTTCTCCACCGGCACCGTTGGTCTCAAACTCGAGCATGTTTTTACGCTTCGACAAAGGTCGCGGTCGAAGCCATCACGCAGATCTTCGCGGAGGAGTTTCGTGGCCGCTCCATCATCGTGAACGCGACCCAGATGTCTCTTGGCGGAAAATCGCCGGAGTTGCTCGAACGCTCCGCAATGAGAATCCGCTCGAGTTGCTCACGATGCCAGAGACATCGCTGCTGCGTGCGCTGCCTTGCTCGTCGGCAATGTCAGTTGCATCGTTGCGCTTACACAGAGAGGTGCTAGGTGATGGCAGCGAAAGTCCGGGCAGCGGAGCTGGGCTTGGCGAAGAAAAGCACCGCCATCAACAGGCTGCCGGGGAGTAGTGGCACACCGTGAGCGACCATTGCCAGCACCAGTGGTTGAGCAAGATGCTTGGATGTATCGTTCACGACTAAGGCCAGTCCATGGCACGTGTCGCTGAGACGAACGCGCCCCATACTCCCACTAAAATCGTCGCTATGACCGGCGTGGCAAGGGCATTAATAGCACCAGTAACCAGCCATCCCCAAATGCCTTTCGAATGCTCGTGCGATGCTCCCGCCGGAGCCGGACATACGGCGCCTTATGATAGGTCACACTGTCGAATCGAAGCCAGCGCTGCGACCTGATCCTCAATGACCGACGCGCAGTAGGAGTTCGCGGGTTCATTGGGGCGGAGTGGGGAGTACTGCCGTGCCGGCAAGCGTCAACTCAATAAACCCCGCCCGATGGAGGGGGCGTTGCCCAGTGCCTCAAGACGCCGCTCTCTGCGACTTGCAATACCGATCAATAAACTCCTGATGACTCGGCAACTTGGCAAAGTCCTGTTTCACCGCATTCCGTAACGCGCTTAGCACAGCATTTAACTCCTCATCCCCTAGCGTCTGGGTAACGTGGTGGTAATGTTCAGGAGTGATACCCTGACCCAGCATCACCTGCACCCATGAATCCACGCGGAACAGCTCCCCCTCCGCCTGATACGCGTATCCCGCTTCTTTGAACAAAGCGATGCGTCGAGCAAGCGTCTCCGGAATACTCATCGTCCGCGTCTGGCGCCAGAACGCCGTATCGTCCCGCTCCGTCGCGTTGTAGTGGAGCACGATGAAATCGCGAATCTTCTCAATCTCCGCCTGCGACAGCTGGTTGTACTGATCCACCAGCGACTGCTTCACTCCGTTGAAAGGAAACAACTGTAGCAGCCGTGTCACCCCCATCATGATCATATGAATGCTTGTAGATTCCAGCGGCTCCACAAATCCGCTCGCAAGCCCCAGTGCCACCACATTCTTGTTCCACGCCTTCAATCGCCGTCCGGGACGAAACTTCAGCACCCAGGGCTGAATGAGTGCCTTGCCCGGCACCTCCCGCATCAGGTGATCCGTAGCCTGTTGGTCCGACATATGGGCGCTGCTGTACACGATTCCGTTGCCTACCCGGTGCTGCAGCGGAATATGCCACCGCCACCCCGCCTCATGAGCAATCGCCCGGGTATAAGGAACCGGTTCCTCAACAGACTCCGTCTGCACAGCCACAGCGCTATCGCACGGCAGCCAGTGTGACCATCCCTCATAACCTGTCTTCAACGTCTGCTCGATCAGCAACGCGCGAAAGCCTGTGCAGTCAATGAACAGATCACCTTCAATCGTCCGTCCGCCATCGAGCAGCAGCGACTCAATGAACCCAGAATCCGGATTCTGCTTGACCTGTGTAATCTTCCCTTCAACCCGTTTCACGCCATGGCCTTCCGCAAACTTGCGTAAATACTTCGCGTACACCGCTGCGTCGAGATGATAAGCAAAGTTGACCGGCGACTCCCCCGACGTGGCGAACTTATGCGCCATCGCAGCCTCGTGCTCCAGGCAGTATTCGCCCAGCCGATTCTTGATGCCTCTTTCCAGCCCGCGCAGCCAGAAGTGATGAAACTCGCAAAGCCACGTCGGCTTGCCGATCATCCCGAAAGAGTGGATGTACCGATCGCCGACGTTCTTCCAATTCTCAAACGATATGCCGAGTTTGAATGTGGCCTCGCTCGAGCGCATGAATTCCTGCTCGTCGATTCGCAGCAGCTTATGAAACACCCGCATCGGTGGAACAGTAGATTCCCCCACACCCACGGTGCGAATCTCATCCGACTCGATCAAGGTGATGTCGATCAGCCCTTTCAGCTGCTGTGAAAGGGCTGCGGCAGCCACCCATCCCGCGGTCCCGCCGCCGGCGATAACAACTCGTTGCATAGTCGGTGTCCCCATGAAGAGATCAGCGATTTAGGGCATTGATGAGCATCGCCCGGATCTGCCGGGCGTTCAGATCGTCCATCGGGCCGAGCACGCCGCGCGCCTGTTCAGGCAGGTGCTCGCCAGCGCGCTCGGATGAACCAAACACGTAATATTCAAACACCTGCCGCCACGCGCGCTTCTCGTGTTCCGGCCGATCGCGGATCGTCCACAGCGCGTGATAGAGCGCATTCATCGGCGTCGGGATAAATTTAGGAAGCGTGGTCCACCAGTAATTCACCAGCGTATTGAAGCTGCTGAGCCCTTCCACGTGGTGCCACCACATGCTCGGCACGAATACAGCATCGCCCGGCTCGAGCTCCACAACCTGTGCCGCCGCGAGCGCTTCGCGAAAACGCGGATGCCGCTCAAAATCAGGATTCGCGATATCAACCAGGCTGATAGCCTGCCCACCCGGCGTCAGCTCGAGCGGCCCGGGATACAGATTGAAAATCTGCTCCGGCGGAAACAGTGTGAATCGCCGCCTCCCCACCGCGCAGCACGCCAGATTATTTGGCGCATCGTAATGACAAGAAGCCGTCGTGCGGCTGCCAATCCAGATACTGGGTATCGTGTCGAAGCCCTGCGCGGCAAACTCCACATCGTTCTCGCCTCTGAACCCCGGCAGACACGAATCGATAACCGTGGAGGCGATGTAGTGTGTAGGAGGCTGCGCATCCTGCAGATGCGCGTCGATCTGGCTCAGCACTTCCTCCATCTGCGCGCGACGGCTGACAAAGTTGAGCGCAGTGAAGTTCTCGTTATAGAACAACCGCCCCGCGATCGCGGGCTCGCCGAAGGAGGCCGCCAGCGTTCTGCCGTTATAGAACGACAGCAGATACTTCATCGCCTCCTGAGTCGAGCGCAGGCCGGCTTTCACCAGCCCCCACTCGCTCACCAACCCTTTCAATACGACGGGTTCCGCCCCCGCCAACAGCTCGCCGAACGGCACATTCTCCGGCCGGCATCCTGCAAGGACGCGCGTCGTCTTAGCGCTGTCCGCCATGTTGCCGCCTGCGCTGCTTCATATCGATCAGCTTCCGGAGGTTGTTCATCGAAGTGACAACAAGGAACGCACCATGCAGGTAGCGGCCCTGGTTCAGCCGATGAAGCGCGTCACCGCTGAGCGCGAGCAGCTTCTGCTCGTTGATGGTATGCAGGCCGCGCAGGTTGAACTGCTCTTCCGCATCGAGCTTGATTTCCACATTCACCGGCTCGATCAGCTCGAGCTCGGTAAAGGCGGCAAACATCGCCTTGCTCGCGACCATGCCGTCATGCAGACCTTTCAGGATGATGGCGATACGCTCGATGTAGCGACTGTTTCCCCCTTGAGGCAGAAACACCGGTTCGCCTTCGGTCTGGCTGATACGCGGATCATCCATATCCACATGGATAACGGGCTCCGGCGTTCCATCGCCGCTGTTCTGCCCCTGAAAGCCGATGAGGAACGGGCCGCGCGCCACGATTCCGGGAATGTACGCCGCGTTCCAGCCGTTCTCATCCAGGAACAGGTTCTCGTTGGTCTGCAGGCCGAGGAGGGCGATCGACTGATACTCGCCCGTCTCCGGATGCTTACGGAAGAAAATGGGATATTCCTTCTGCACATCGCCGAACTCGGTGGGAAACGTGAGCACGCTGCCCACATTGTTGCCGAGTTCCGCAGAGTGGCGGGTGATGACCCGCAGATCCCGATGCTCAACGTTATTGAGCAGAACGTGCTTCGCCATGTCGAATTCCTGCAGCCGCTGAATAGAAGAAGGCCGCTGACTGACAGCGGCCTTCCCCATTACAGCATGGTCTCGCTCAGAACCGGTAGCGCGCGCCGAGGGCGTAGCGGGCGCCTTGATCCTCGAGATACCACAGCTGTTTGTCCGACCGGCCGTGCCAGCGAATATCGTTCTCGGTGAGGTTCAAGCCCTCCACGGAGACCGAGAAGTTCTCACTGAAGTCGTAGCCGATGCTCAGGTCGACCTGGTCATACTCCTCGACATAGATCGGGTTACGCCACTGACCGACGTTGATGCTCGAGAGGAACTCGTCGCGCCAGTTGTACGCGAGGCGCACGGTGAAACCGTACTTCTCATACATGAGCACCGCGTTCGCCGAGTCGCTGAGGCCGAGCAGGGCAAACTGGTTCTCGTTAGGGTCGCTCGCGTTGTCGTACCCGATATCACCCTTGACGATGGTGTAGTTCGCCAGCACACCGAAGCCGGTGTCACCGAAGAAGTACTGCCCGCCAAACTCCCAGCCGTAAATCCGCGCCTTCCTGTTGTTCACAGGTGCCGATACGGCGAACTGATATTCAGGATCGCCAGCCTGCGGCAGGATGTCGTACTGAGTGGCAAACGCGATCTGCTGGGCACTGCCGCCGTTGTAGTTCTCGGCTCCGCCCGTCCACGTTACGCCCGCCGCATCGGTGAAGCTGCCGGGGTTTTCCATCATCGCCATCATCGTAAACAGCGCGGAATCGTCCGTAGCGAGGTTGTTCTCCCTCAGATACTGCAGTGCTGCCTGCGCACGCGGGCCACTGGTCTGATCCAGAATGCCGAAGAGCGACTGCGTCGTGACCGCGTTGCCGATGAAGTTGTTGACGCGCTTGTCCCAGAACGTGACCGAGAGGTAGCCCGTCTCGGAGAAATAATATTCCAGCGACAGGTCGATGTTGTCGGACTCGAGCGGCTCCAGCGCCGGATTGTTCGCGTCAGCCGGCGGTTGAAAGCCATTCAACGTCGAGCCGCCCGGCGTACCAGGGTCTGCACCCGCCGCCAGCTGCGCATAGCTCGCGCGTGCGATCGACTTGCTGTACGACAGGCGTCCCTTCAACGTCTCCGTGATGCCCAGATCGAAATCGAGGCTCGGCAGCACGTTGTCGTAATCCGCGGCTTCAGAGAACGGCGTCGTCTCCGTCGGGCGCTGCACCTGGAAGTCGTTGTTGTCCTGCCAGAGCAGCGCGGTCGGAATGAGCAGATCCGAAGTCGAGGTCACATCGGTCTTCTCATACCGCACGCCCAACACGATGTTGGCGGGCATGCTGCCGAGTTCGCTCTTCAGCACGAACTGCAAATACACCGCATCGGTGTCTTCGCTGATGCTGTTGTTGGTATCGAAACCAGGGTTATAGGCGAGCCGGCCGTCCGGCGCGGTCGCTTCCGTCCAGTTGGTGTAGCCATGCGCAATCGCCCACAGGCCGAGCTGGTTGGCGTTGCCCTTGAAGCCGCCCGTGGGCGCGCCTACCGGATTGAAATCCTTGAAGGAGTTGACGAGGCTGAACGGCGTCAGCATCGCGACCATATCGGGCACCTGGCCGACGTCGCCAACACCCCAGTCGCCCATCGTCAGATTGCCGGTGGAAGCGCGCTGGCGCATATCCATGGAGCGCGTTTCCACACCGAACTGGATGCGGCCGTTGTCGAACTCGAGCTGACCATCGAGGCGACCCTGCTTCAGCTCCGTTTCCTGATCCTGATAGTTGATGCGCAGAATCTGCGTACCGATGGTCTCAGGCGCGAACGAATAATTGCTGTTGCCGTTGGTGCCCGCGAAAGCATCCAGGTTGGTCGGATACAAAGTGCGCGAGGCGATGGGAATGCCATCGTTGAAGCGGAACTGCTGCGTCCAGAAATTCGTACACGTGCCGGTAGTACAGTTGCCGCTGCTCGGCACCTTGCCGGCGAAGCTGAAGGTCGTATCGCCGCCGCCGGTGATGGGGTCGTCCGGCATGCTGGTCGCTTTGGAATCGTGCGCGTCCAGCGCGAGACTGAAGCGATCCGTCACCTGCCAGGCCACATTGAAGCCCAGGGATTTCAGATCGTTCTTCTGCTCGCGATGCTGCTGCTCGTAGCCGAAATCCTTATCGACGCCCGTGTTTTCCGAGAGAAAGACCGGGGTCGCGACCTGCTGGCCCGTGTCGAACTCGAGCGCCGTGAAGCCGTTGCGCTGTAACCAGATGGTCTGGTCGCCGCGATCTTCCTTCAGCGTGTTTTCGTTGTACGTGTAGTCGGCGGTGAGAATCACCGCATCCGTCGGCGCGAATTGAACCGTCAGCTGCCCGTTGACACGCTCACGCTCCCTGTCCGCGAAGTGGTAGCGAATGTCGTTGGGAATGGCATACAGCTGGCCGACCGAAGGCGCATTCGTGATGGCTGCATTGGGCGCCAGCGGGGCAAGGCTTTGATTGACCGCCGGATCCGCATCCCAGGCCTGAATGTGCCAGTCGTTCACCGTAGTCATGGACGAGCCGCTATCGCGTTTCTGATAGCTGCCGGTGAGACCAACACCCCAGCGCCGGTCGTCGTCTGTGAAGCTGAAAATGCCGGACAGCTCGGGCGTAATGTCATCCCCGACGCGGTTGGTGCTGTCGTGAACCGCTTTGACGCCAACGTTTGCGAGCAGACCCTCGTCGTTATCGAAGGGGCGCGCCGTCTTCACGTTGATGGTCGCGCCGATACCGCCCGTGGCGATGCTGGCGCGACTCGTCTTGTAAACCTCGATGCCGCTGATGGCTTCGGCAGCGAGGTTGGAGAAATTGAACGAGCGGGTGTTGCCTTCAACGCCGCCCTGGATCTCCGTGCCGTTGCCATAGGCATCCGCACCGGGCATCTGGCGACCGTTCAAGGTCACCATGTTGAACTGGGAGCCGAAGCCGCGAGCCGTAACGAGCGCGCCTTCGCCGTTGCGCCGGTCGATGGAGATACCGGTGATGCGCTGTAGCGCTTCACTCAGGTTGGAATCGGGAAATTTGCCGATGTCTTCCGCGCTGATGGCGTCCACCACGCCGATCGCATCGCGCTTGATTTCCATCGACGCCTGCAAGCTGCTCCGCAAGCCCGAGATGACGACTTCTTCGATACCGTCGTCGGTTGGCGACCCGGTTGTTGATGTGGGTGGCCCGGCAGGGGCCGTCGCTGGCGCCTGCGGATCGCTCGGTGTTTCCTGAGCATGAGCCGGACCCACGCGCATCGTGGACCCCAGAATTGCAGCCACAGCGGCGGCAATCGCGTTTCGCTTATCCATCGACTAGACCCCCCTCAAAACGAAATGAAAACCTAAGCCGAGCTCCTCAGTGAGACCCCAGCACGAATGTCAGGCCAACTGGCCGAAATCCAGACCGAGCGTTTGCGAAGGGCAGCCGGGCGCACAGCGCCAGCAGCTGGAGAACAAGCCTGTTTTTATTGTTTGCGCGCCCGAAAACGCCCATCCCATGGCGCGTTGAGGCGATACCCGGCCGCGATGACAGGACCGTCATTCCTTCGCGCGTGCCTGAGTTTTGATTATGGCCTGACAATACCCGCTCCGTCTGGTAGCGCTATCATGTCGGGGCATAAGATCTTCCTTTCGGGAGAATCTTTCAAGTCCCCTGGCTACAACACAGGCCAACAGCCGCAAATACGGCTGTTTGGGAGCGGAAAAAGAAGAATCGAGCGAGGCGAAGGCCCCGCCGATCAGGCCATTGTCAGTGTTTGCACATTGCGACGACGGCGCAACAACGAGGTGAGCGCGCCGATACCCGAGACCAACATCCAGGCGCTCGCGGGCAGCGGGACGGGAGCCGGCGCGATATTCAACACACCTGAATAACTGCCACCTACAACACCGCTGACCAGCCCGCTCACCTGCAACACGTAAATGCCGGGCTGCAGCACCAGGTTCGACAGCGTGACGGCTGTGCCCAGCTCATTGCCAACGTTGAACTGCGAGCTGCTGCCTGTTGTGAGCGGCGATGAGAGGGTGCTGTTCGAGAACAACGACGCATGCAGGTTGTCGATCTTGAGATCAGTGCCGAGGCTGATGGTGGTGGCGATCGAGTTGACGAGCGCCTCGGAAATACTGAACACATACTCATCATAGAAACCGATGCCGGCGGGTGCGCCGCTGATCTGCGTCGCGCCTTCGTCAGCAGAGAAACTGTTGCCGTAAATATAAGATCCGGGCGCTGCGAGCACGTAACCCACGCCGGAGTTCAGTGTACCGGTGGATGTGATCTCACGAGTCGGCGCGAGCGGTAGCGCGATCGCCTGGGCCACGGGCAGCAGCAGGAGCGCAAGCCAGAGTCCGACCGAGCGCGGCGTCAAGGATCTCATCATCCGTCCCCTTACAAAATATTCGACTTAATGCAGATGCAAGGTGCTTGATACGGGTTCAATGTGACATTCCCGTAACAGAGCGTTGACATCGGTCGCGCCGCAATCGGCCTGCCGCAAACGCATACACCTGCCACGCCTCTGCAACGCATCTGTAGCACTCACGATGTACGGTCCAGCCGCAGGGAAGGCTGGATATAAAGAACCATGTTCGACGATGACTTCTGGGCAAGGGTCGCGCGCCTCGAGAAGGATCACCTGCGCCTGCAGGTCAAGCACGATGCGGCGCGCCGCGCGCTCGAAAGCACTCGCCTCGAGCAGGTCGCGCAGCTGCGCGAAGTGTGGGGACATTACTGCGAGGTCATTGCCGATCTCGACCGCGTGACCGAGGAGTTCGAGCATCTCCGCAGCACCGCCGTTCCCTGAGTCGCCTGTGATCAGAGTGTTGTCTCGCCGCGCGCTCGAAGAGCTCGGCGTACTCCAGGCGGCCATGCGTGAGCTCGCGCTCGAGCGCAACACCGCCCTGCGCATCTTCCTTGCCAGCCGTCACGCGACCACCACCGCCTCGCAACTCGAATTCTGGTTCGAGTTCGTGTGGCTCGACCAGGAGTATCGCGTGTCCGTGCGCAGGCTCGCGGCTTTCTGCTCCCAACGCGTCGTCCCCTCGCGGCCCGAAAAATAAGAAACAGGCGTGATTGCATACGTCTGCGCGACGTGTGTCATACAAACGCATCACGTCTTGCTCACGACGCGCGAGCGCTTTGAATCGCCGCGAGTTTCTGCAGTGTTGTAGCGGACCTGCATCACGAATTCGTCACCCCGCAGTCATAGTGCGCCTCTAACTTCCGCTCGGCAGATCAAGGTCGATCTCTTTAGTTCCAACCGCACTACCGATTTTTCTCCGGGAGACCCTACCGATGAACAGTATTCTGAAAGCCTGCCTCGCCACCGGCGCACTCGTTGCGTTCGGCGCGCCGGCGATGGCGGCCCTCGATTCCTCCGACACCGGCAACGGCGAGCTCATCCTGACTTTGCAGGATGCCGTCGCTGGCCGTTCGCTGACTTACGGCCTCGGCATCAACCTCAACAACGTACTGCCCAGCGTTCTGCAGTCGCAGACCGGCACGGTGCTCAGCTTCAATGTGACGTCGCAGATCAGCTCGCTTCTCGCTTCCGGCGCGACGATTGCCGACCTCGACTACAGCATTGCCGCGGCAGATTCGCTGCCTTCCAACGTGACCGCATCTGAGAATCGCCGTGGTCGCCAGATGGTCGTCACGGGTGCGCTCGGCGGCGACGCGTACGAGTTGCTCAACAACGGCCTGCGTACTGCCACGGGCAACGCGAGCAGCTGGACTGGCGTTATCAACGGCGCCACCGGTTCTGACAAAGACGGCGTCGTCGCGACCTCCGCGGATGCCTGGTATGTCGAGCAGGGTCCCTGGGGTTTGACGGTCGGTAACGTGTTCCCGAACGCGGCCGGCTCTGTTGGTGAAGCGCTCGGCTTCTATTACTACGCGTCCAGCGAGACGTACGGTCCTGGTGAGACGGTCATCACTTACGGCACGCGCAATGTGGCGACCCGCCAGGCGTTCCAGCAGTCCACGACGAATGCGTACGGCGAATGGCTGCTTTCACAGCAGAACGGCCAGTACCTCCTGACATACAGCTACGACGCCGTGACGGCGCCCGTGCCGTTGCCCGCCGCTGCCTGGCTGTTGCTGTCGGGCCTCACCGGTCTCGGCCTCATCGGTCGTCGCCGTTCAGCCGCGGCTGCCTGAGCGCATTACCCCACTTATCTCGAGGAGATTCTGAAATGAGGATGAACCTGAAAGCGGCCGCGGCCGCCACGCTCGCCATCAGCGCGTGTGGCACGGCTCTGGCCCTGCCCGTTGCGTCAGCGATCGACCAGCGCGTTTACGTCAGCGGTGCTTCTGCCCAGGACGGCGGCATCGAGTTCGCAGTTCGTCGCGTTTGTGTCGGTGGCGCCAGCGCCGCCGCCAGCACGCTCGACCTGTATCGCATTTCCGGCAACGACCGCGTGTGGACCTGCGAAACCAACAACAGCCTGATCCCCGGCATCGGCACGGGTGGCGGCACGGGCGGCAACGTCCGTATCGCGATTTACAAGTTCTCGAGCGGTGGCTCGGGCAACGGCGTCAATCCGTTGATCGACAACAGCACGCTTGCTTTCCGCGGTGTGCAGGCTTCCACGTCGTGCTCGACAGTCACTCCGGTTGCGGCCAGCGGCTCGTTCGTTGCGCTCGAAGAGAACAGCGGCTGCACGAATGCTACGACGGAAAACGTCGTCCCGCAGATCGGCTTCTCGGACGTTGAACCTAACAAGTTCACCACTGCCGGTCGCGCTGCCAATCTCACAGCTGCCGGTGCCAACCAGCTCGTCATGGGCATCGTGGTCAGCACGAACCTGTATCGCGCGCTGCAGGCGTCACAGTCGCTCGGCAACGATGACGAATACGTGAACATGCCAACACTCAGCTCCACGACCGTGGCGAACGCCTTCAACGGCAACCTCGTCGACTGGTCACAGGTTACGGACCGTGCTGGCAACAGCCTTCCCGCGCCTTCGAGCGGTGACGGCACGGTAAACATCTGCCGTCGCGCGGACTCTTCAGGCACACAGGCGATCACGGAAATCACTTTCCTGCGCCAGCGTTGCACGAGCCTCGCCACGACGACATCCGGCTTCCTGCCGGCTGACGGCGCGGGTGGTGCAGGTCCTAACAACACGTCCACGGGCACGACGGCTGCTCCGAACTTCGGCGCGGGCCGTGTGTATGCGGGCTCGGGCTCGACGCAGGTCCGTGACTGCCTGGATGCCGCCAACACGCAGGGTCGTTTCGCGATCGGCCTGCTCAGCACGGAATGCGCCCCGGGCAACGTGACGAGCTGCGGTTCGACCGTCGCGCGTAACTATCGCTTCGTGAAGGTTGACAGCGCCGCGCCGACACTCGTCGACACGGTTGCCGGCAAGTACAACTTCTATGCGGAACAGTCGATCAACAGCCGCCCGACGCTCTCCGGCGCCGGCCTGTCCGTTCGTAACCGCCTGTTGGCCCTGCTCAGCGACGTGAATGTCATCGAGCAGATCAACGTGGGCTTCCGCCAGACGTTCGGCGATTCCGGTCTGCTCGGCGTTCCGAATGCCAACGCGGGCCTGACCGCGGTGCCTCCGTATACGGAAGCCGCTGTTCGCGCCAATGCGATCAACTCCACGTTCAAGAACCCGCAGGGCACTGGCACCAACAATTGCCAGGTCGCTCCCGCGGTGAACGCTTCGTTCGTGGTGGCCGATCCCGCGCCGATTCTGCCGCAAGGCCTGTAATCGTTCGCGTTTGAAATGGAGGGCCGGCGTCGTGCCGGCCCTCTTCGCATTTGAGGAACTGAATGCCGTTCTTACGATGTTTCGCGCTGGTGCTGGCGCTCATCGCCATCGAAGCGCAGGCCGCGGACCCCGCGCCGTTCGACGTGCTCGAATATCGCGTGCTCGGCAACACCACGTTGCCCACGGAGAGCATCGAGCGCGCCGTGTATCCTTTTCTGGGCGAGCGCAAATCCATCGCTGAGGTGGAATCCGCGCGCCAGTCTCTCGAAAGCGCATACCGTGAAGCCGGCTACGGCACGGTGTTCGTCGACATACCTGAGCAGCAGATCGATCAGGGCATCGTGCGCCTGCGGGTCACGGAAGGCCGACTCGATCGCATCCGCGTTACGGGCTCACGATATTTTTCCAACGGACGCATTCGCGCGGCCGTTCCGGCGCTCGCTCAGGGCGCGGTGCCGCGACTGCCGGAAGTGCAGCAACAACTCAGCGCGCTCAACCGGGAAACGCCGGATCGCGCCGTCGCGCCGGTTCTGAGGGCGGGTCGCACGCCGGGCACAGTCGATGTGGAGCTGAAAGTCAGCGACGAGCTGCCTTTGCACGGCTCGATGGAAGTGAACGATCGCTACACGGCTGACACGAGCCGCCTGCGGCTCAGTGGCTCGTTGAGCTATGACAATCTCTTCCAGCGTCAGCACAGTCTGTCGCTGCAATATCAGACTGCTCCCGAAGAGCCGGACGATGTCCGCGCGATCGTGGGCACTTATGTTTTTCGCACACCGCGTCTGAAAGACACGACGTTCGCCGTCTACGCGGTGGATTCGCAAACCGATGTGGCGGCGCTCGGCACGCTGTCTGTTCTAGGTACAGGAAATATCTATGGATTGCGTGCGATCCACTCGCTGCCCGCCGGTGTCGACTATTTCCACAGCATCGCACTGGGCCTGGATTACAAGGATTTCCTCGAGAACATTCAGCTCTCGAGCGATCAGAAGCTCAAGACTCCCATTCACTATCTGACCTGGTCGGCCACGTACACTGGCACGATGCGCGAGGAGCGCTCGACGACAGTGTTCAATCTGGGCGCGAACCTGGGCTTGCGTCGCATCGTCAATGATTCCAGTGAGTTTGGCGACAAGCGTTTCAAAGGCGCGCCAAACTTTTTCTATGTCCGCGGCGGCGCGCAGCACCTGCGACGGTTGCCGTGGGATCTGGCAGTGTTTGGCAAGGTAGCCGCACAGTTCACGCAGAATCCTCTGGTAAGCAACGAGCAGTTCGCGATCGGAGGCGTCGACACCGTGCGCGGCTACCTCGAAGCGAGCCAGCTCGGCGATTACGGTTTCAACGGCACGCTCGAATTACGCAGCGGACTGCCGGCGAAATCATTAGGGCTGTCGCCCGACGGCGCGTACCTGTTTGCTTTCTACGATGCCGGGCTTGTCTCGATTGTAGAGCCACTGCCGTCGCAGGCCTCCCGTTTCGATCTGGCCAGCTGGGGCGTTGGCACCCGCCTCGCGGATTGGCACGGTCTCGACTTCTCGCTCGATTGGGCGCGCACCCTGGTTCCCTCCAGCAACACCGATGCGGGCGAAGACCGCGTCCACTTTACGGTCAGGTATGACTTCTAATATTTCACGCAAGAAACGGCAGCGGAACGCCACTCACAATCTGTCTGGAAAGCGCTCGCAGGCGCGCGACGCATTATTGGCGTGCTCCATCTCATTCCCGCTCATCCAGGCTGCGGTCGCCGCCGAGCTGCCCGTGCCCTGCGCGGCCGGCGCGTGCGGAAACAACACCTTCGTCACGTCTGGCGCGGTGACGGCCGTGCAGTCGGGCAATTCGCTCACGATCGATCAGACCTCCAGCAGCGCGCTGCTGAACTGGCAGAGCTTCAACATCTCGGCCGACGGCACGGTGACTTTCAAGCAGCCGGACGCCGCGTCGGTCGCGCTCAACCGGATTTTCCAGGCTGATCCGAGCCGTATTCTCGGGGCGCTGAACGCGAACGGTCGCGTCTATCTGATCAACCAGAACGGCATCGTGTTTGGTGAAGGCGCGCAGGTGAACGTCGGCGGGCTCATCGCATCGAGCCTCAACGTGACCAACGAAGCGTTGGAACGGGGCATCGCGCGCGCGGCGGACGCCGAACGTCCTGCATTCGAAGCGTTCAAGAACGCTAACGGAGATGCGCTTCCGAGTGGCGCCGTGCAGGTGAAACAGGGCGCGGTTCTCAAGGCTGCCGAAGGTGGCGCGGTAATGCTGTTTGGCCCCGTCGTCCATAACGAGGGCCGCATTGAAACGCCGGGCGGGCAGGCGGTGCTGGCGGCGGGCGATTCCATATATCTCGTGCCCAGCACGGATTCAGATCTGCGCGGCCTGATCGTCGCGGTGGGCGCGGGAGGTACCGTAACCAACGGCCGTACATCTAATAGTGGCGTTACGAAGCCTGCTGATCTTGTCGGGCAGATCATCGCCGAGCGCGGCAACGTGAGCTTGGTAGGCCTTGCGGTCAACCAGCTGGGACGAGTCAGTGCGACAACGTCGGTGCGTGAGAACGGCTCGATCCGCCTCGTCGCTCAGGATAGCGCCACGGCCGTCAACGCCACCAACATGATCATCGTGCAGCCCAAGCGGGCGGGCACCCTGGAGGTTGGCGCTAACAGCGTCACTGAGGTCACGCTCGGCACCGATAAGGCCACGACAGTCGATGTGAACGCGCAACCGCGTTCGCTGGTCGACATGCTAGGCGAGGCGATCCGGCTGCGCGAAGGCGCGACCGTCTCCGCGAAAGGCGGCCGGGTGAACATCACGGCCCAACACGATACAAGTCCCGAGTTGCTGACGACTCCCGTGGACGTGCCAGCGGCCGACGCGCGCATCGTCATCGAGAAGGGCGTGAAGATCGACGTCTCCGGTGCGAACGTCGAGCTCGACATGGAGCGCAATCTCGTGCGCGCGGAGCTGCGAGGGAATGAGCTTCGCAACAGCCCCTTGCAGCGGGATGGCGTACTGCGCGGGCAGGCCGTCTTCATTGATTCCCGCCGTGGGACACCGCTTGCTGATGTGTCAGGGCAAATCGGTGCTGTGGAGCGCGACGTCAGTGAGCGCAATCTCGCGGGCGGCACCATCACCATTCGCTCGCAGAATGAAACCATCGTGGCGCCCGACGCCAGCTTCGATATCTCCGGCGGCTCGATTCGGTATCGCGACGGCTATCTCAACACGACGAAGTTGTTAGCGGCCGACGGCTCGGTCGTGGACATCGGAGATGCCAGTGCGGATCGTCTCTACGCCGGCATCGTCACGGGTTACACGAAGCAGTACACCCATTGGGGCGTGACCGAAGCCTTTCCGGGATTTGTAACGAGCGGTCAACGCGGCGCGTTCGAGAAAGGCTATATCGAAGGCAAGGATGCTGGCGTGCTGACTTTGTACAGCCCCCGGATGATCTTCGACGGCAAGATCGTAGCGAACCGTGTTGTCGGTGAGCACCAGCAAAAGCCTACCGTGCCCTTGGCGGCGAGTTCCGCTGCGCTCTATCGCGCTGTCGATCAGGTGCCTCTTGGCGGACGTCTGGTAATAGGCGTGGAGACGCCGGCCGTCAGCGCAACCGGCGAGGCTAATTACTTCGCGCCCAGCATTCAGCTGGCGGCGGACGCCGTGTTGCCGTCATTACGAAACGCAGCGGGTGGTGTGTTCGATCCGATCAGCGATCTGTGGCCGGACGAGCTCGACACCCTGAATCTGTCACCTCAGATGTTGCAGGACTCCGGCGTCACACGTCTGGGTCTCTTCAGCGATGGCACGGTGACTATCGGGGGCGATCAGACACTCGCGCTCGCTGCGGGCGGCGAGCTGGTCATCGGCGCGGGTGCCGTCAACATCGATGGCAAGGTCACCGCGCCATCGGGCCGCATCGACATCACCTCACGTCCCGCGCTCGACAAGAGGGTGGAGTCAGGCATCACGCTATCGAACGATACCGTGCTGTCCACGCAAGGTCTGTGGATCAACGACAATCCATTGCTCGCGGGCGCTGGCGAGACGCCCATGTGGATCCATGGCGGCTCGATCAGCATCAAGAGCTTGCGCGGCGACCTCAATGCGAGCGCCGGCAGCGTACTCGACGTAACAGGTGGAGCTGCGTACGGCGCAGACGGCCAGATTACTGCGGGCCTTGGTGGAAACATCAGTCTTGCTACGACAGGTCTCTTCGACGAGCGCGCCGCTGAATTACATCTCGGCAGCACGCTTCGCAGTTTCTCGCTGACACGCGGCGGTGCTCTCAACATCACGGCGAACGGCATCTGCATTGGCGCCACCTGCGAAACGCAGGAAGGCGTTCTGAATGTAAGCGCGGACCTGTTCACGCAGGGTGGCTTCTCGAGCTACAGCCTCGAGAGCGCGCATATCGGCGCGCACGTGAAGAGCGGTACGACGATCGATCTCTTCGCGCGTAATCTGGACTTCCGCGCGGGCGTGGGCAGGCAGTTGTCTTTGCTCGAAACAGGCGCGGATCTCACACCATACGTATTCGAGACAGTGCTGCCGATCGAGCGGCGCTCTGCTGTGAACTTCGCGTTAGCCAATTCCACCAGGAATCTGACGCTCGCTGGCGGCGGCGTTACGGCTGCTGATTTCCTGAATCTGGGCGATCTTACGCTCGAACGCGGAAGCGTCATCAACGCCGATCCGGGCGCGGAGATTGCGTTCAAGTCGAGCACCCGAATGGTGATCGACGGCGCGATCATTGCGCCGTCGGGCGATGTGTCGTTCGGTCTGACAGCGTCGCTGGCGCTCGGTGTGGGAGAGTTTGCGGATTCGCAGGCGATCTGGCTTGGCGATAACGCGCGCATCGATGTGTCCGGCGCGAAGATCATCCGCACCGACGCGGCGGGACATCGCGTAGGCGATGTATTAGATGGCGGTACCGTTGAGTTCCGCGCCGCGCGGGGTTACGTCGTCACATCTACGGGGTCGGTCATCGACGCGTCGGGCTCGAATGCTGACATCGACATACGGCAATCATCGACGAGCGGGCAATACGTCGCTCGCAACGTTGCATCGGCCGGCGGCACGATCGACTTCGCAGCGTCAGAAGGTTTGCTGCTCAATGGCGAGCTGCATGCGCAATCGGGCGCGCCGGGCAAGGTGGCTGCGGGAGAGTTGCGTTTCACGCTCGATCCGAGCCAGCGCGCCGATCCGGGTCCCAACGACGCTTCACCGGTCGTGTCGTTTCCCGCAGGCGAGCGCACGATCACCCTTCAACAGGACGTCGCGCCGATTCTCGTCGATGCGCGTTCTAATATTCCCCGCAATCTGAATGGTCAGGCGATTCTGTCGGCCGCGAAGATCGACGCGTCGGGCGCCGATAGTCTGATCTTGACGGTGCGCAATCCGGCCAATGCGAGCAACGACGCGCCGGAATCCATCGGCAAGGTCATGATCGCGGACGGCGTATCGCTCGATCTCGGCCGTCGTCTGGTGATCGACGCCCCGGGGATCGAGAGTCTCGGCGGCACGGCGAATCTGCAAGCACGGTACGTCGCGCTCGGCCTGCTCGATCGCGGCTTCCGTAACGTGAAGACGCAGGGCGCGGCAGAGCCCGTCGGCACATTGAACGTGACGGGCGATCTCGTCGAGCTCATGGGCAACTTCTCGATCCTCGGATTCGATGCCGTCAACCTGCGGTCGTCGGGCGATATGAGATTGCGCGGCCTGCAGGGCATGACCGGCGAAAGTCAGCGTACGCTTACGGGAAAGCTCGTCAGCGACGCCAACACACTTACGCTGACATCGCAGCAGCTTTATCCCACAACGCTTACGCAGTTCACCGTCGATCTCCTGGGTGATGCAGAACAGACGCTGCGCATCGAGCAGGCCGCCGGCACCGGCGCTAACGTGCTGTCCGCGGGAAGCGCTCTAACATTGCGCGCAGATCGCGTGGAGCAGGCCGGCACGCTGCGCGCACCGTTCGGCTCGATCACGCTGGATGCGGCGGATATCGTGCTGGAGGCCGGCAGCGTTACTTCGACCTCTGCCCACAACGCCACGATTCCTTTCGGCCGTACCCAGGGCGGGCTCGACTGGGTATATGAGCTGCCGTACGACGAACAGACTCTCGTCATCGGCTCTGCCAACAATCCTTTGCCGGCTCAGAAAATAACGCTGGATGGCGACCGCGTGGCTGTGAACGCGGGCTCGGTGATCGACGTGTCTGGTGGTGGTGATCTGCAGGCGCAGGAGTTTGTGCCGGGCGTCACGGGCTCGATCGATCTGCTTTCGCCTTCGGCCAACGCGAAGACGTACGCGGTAGTGCCTTCGCTTGGTTCAACCTTCGCGCCGTATGACGCGCAGAGCTACACAGGTTCGTCGCTGCAGCCTGGCGACAGCATTTATCTCGATGGAGGCGCTGGCCTGCCCGCAGGCAACTACGCGCTGCTCCCCGCTCGCTATGCGACGCTGCCGGGTGCCTATCTCGTCACGCTTGTCGACGGATATCAGGATATCTCTGCAGGCGAATCGCTTGGTCGCATCGAAGGTGGCGCGATCGTGGCCGGCCGTCTGACTTTTGGCACCGGTGCGCTGGGAGACAGCCGCACGCAAGGCGTTTACGTGCGGACGGCTGAGTCTGTATTGAAGACAACTCGCTACGACGTTACGGGTGGCAACTCGTTCTTCGGCGGTCTGGACAATCTGAGCGCAGCGGCGCGATTGCCACGCGACGCTGGCGTGCTGTCGTTGCTGGCTGTGGAAAGTCTCGAGCTGGATGGGGCGCTTCGCGCTGCCGCTGCGAAAGATGGGCGCGGCGCGGCTCTGGAGGTCGCGGGCAGCAATATTGCCGTCGTGGCCGACGGCGGACAGGCCAAGGCGCCGGAAGGCTATCTCGCTGTCAACGCTGCCGATATCTCAGGCCTCGGCGCGCAGACGATCGTGCTGGGCGGCAGCATCGTGGCGAGCGGCGATGACGCCGTCCTCAACGTGACCTCGCAAAACGTACTGTTCGGCGACGGCGCGGTGTTGAAGGCACCAGAAATCTTCGTTGGCGCGCGCGATTCTGTAGTGCTGGAGACTGGCGCCCGCGTTGAAGGCACGGGTGCCGCCGCTGCCTCGGCCGTCGGGGATGACGGATTTAATGTTGCCGGCGACAGCGCTGTATTGCGTGTCAGCTCGCTGGGCCAGAGCGAAGTGACGCGCGAAGGCTTTTCCTCAGCCACGGGCACCATTGATATTCGTGATGGCGCGACGGTAGCCGCCACCGGATCAGTCCTGCTCGACTCATCGCTGGAGATGAAGCTCGATGGAGATATCAGCGCCGCGGGCGCCTCCATCTATTTCGGCGCTAACAACATCAGTCTGGGTGATGCGCCGGAAGCAACCTCCGGGCTCGTGCTTTCCGAGACGCAGCTTGCGCGCTTCGGTCAGTCGGAGCTCGTCTTCGCGAGTCGGCAGGCCGTTGATATCTTTGGTGATTTCAGTCTGCAGGCGCGGGGCCTCGTCTTTGATACAGCGGCCGTGCGCAGAATGTCAGGCGAGGGAACAGTCACGCTGACCGCCGATCAGGTTGCCTTCCGTGGCGCGGATTCTCTCGTCAGCTCCTCGCTCGCCGCAGGCTCGGGTGTGCTGGCGATCAACACCGGCACGCTTGCAGTTGAAGGCGGACACACACTTGTCGAAGGTTTCAGCAACTCCGCGCTGACAGCTCGGGACGGCGTGCGCTTTGCCGAAGATGGCGGGCTCACGCTTGCCGGCAACGTGGATCTGACAACATCAGTACTGTTCACGGATGCCGGCGTTGATGGATCTCTCGATGCATCGGGCGCCATGCGGATTCTTGGCATCTCTGGAGCAGCGCCGGCAACCCGGCTTGCCGGTGTGGGCGGACAACTCGCGATCAGCGCCGCATCGCTCGATGTCAGCTCGGTGTTTGCGCTTCCCTCGGGCGAGCTGTCACTCACAGCCCGAACCGGTAATCTCTCGCTTTCGAGTGGCGCGCGCGTGCAGCTCGAGGGCCGCTCTGCGAAGTTTGACGATCAGATCGTCGCCACCAACGGCGGTACGCTGAAACTCGTCGCCAACGCGGGGGCGGTCACGGTGGGTGAGGGTGTGAGTATCGACGTGTCGAGTGGTGGCCAGCACGCCGCCGCGGGCGGCGTTGAAATCTCGGCGCCAAAAGGTACGGTGGATCTTCGCGGCACGCTGTCAGCCACGGCCGCTGATGTCGGCCATGGCGGCGCGTTCTCTGTAGACGCGTTGAAGTTGCCGTCGCTCAGCTCGATCAACACTCGCCTGAATGCGGGTGGCTTCGATCGCATGCGGTCGTTCCGTCAGCGTGGGGCAGGCACGCTCGTCGTCGAGGCGGGAGAGCAGAATGCGATTCGTGCCTCCAGTGTTTCGCTGGCCGCCGATCAGGGCGGCATTCTGGTGAATGGCAGCATCGTGGCGCAGGCTGCAACGGGTGGTAAGGCTTATGTCGGGCTGGCGGCCAGCTCTGACATCAATATCGCCGGTACTGTGCGTGTTGCGGCTGACGAGGGCGCGAGTTCGCGTGTAGAGCTGAGCTCTGCTAATGGCGGTATCGCGTTACGCGCCGGTTCCACATTGGATTTCCAGGGCGAGTCGGACGGCGAATTGTGGCTGCGACTGCCGCGTGAAAGCGTGTTGACGCTTGGCGATGCGGACGTAACAAATGATCGGCTCGTGTTGGCCGGCACTGTTCGCGGAGTGGAGCGCACGACCGTTGAAGGGGTGAAAGTCTACGATCTTGCGGACGGTCAGATCGACTTCACCCACACTGAAGCGTCGCTCGCCAACCCGTGGTTCGCTGATGCCGCCGCCTTCGCAGCCAGCGCGCTAGATATAAACACCGCGCTCGGAACTCGTTTGCCGGGCGTGGTGCGGACGCTGGCAGGCATCGAAGCGCGCAGTGAAGGGGACATCAATGTTTCCTCTGCCTGGAATCTTTACGACTGGCGCTTCGGCGATCCGCTGGGTGAGCAGACCGCAGGCGTGCTGACATTAAGGGCAGGCGGCGATCTTCTGATCAACAATTCGATCAGCGATGGGTTCGCGACGACGAACGGCGGGCTGCTCGCGGATACGCCATCCACCTGGTCTTATCGGCTCGTCGGTGGAGCAGATCTGTCGGGTGCGGCGCCATTGGCGGTGGCTACCAACACGAGTCCCAGCGCTATCGGTGGCAGCGTGGTGCTCGCGCCGAACGCTCTCGCGCGGACTGGTGATGGCTTCATCAACATCGCGGCGGCGGGCGATATCAGGCTCGCCGACAAGACATCCGCGATATACACGGCCGGCCTCATGGGGCCCGGCGTGCGATTGCCACAGCTTGGCGCGAGCGGCGGGCTTGTCTATCCCGTGGACGGTGGAGATATTTCGCTGAGCGCCGGCCGCGATATCGTCTCGCCCGGCAGCGATCAGCTGTTCTCGCAGTGGTTATGGCGCGCCGGCGGCGCGGCTGGTGCGATTCCTGTTACCCAGCCAGCGAGCGCGACCGGTTGGACGATCAACTTCGCTCGCTTCCAGCAGAACGTGGGCGCGTTGGCCGGTGGCGATGTGTCCGTCTCGGCCGGTCGAAATATCAATGATCTCTCTGTTTCCATTCCTACAGTCGGACGTCAGGTGGGGGGCACGACGCCCGCCACCAGCGTCGTTGAAGTGGTGGGCGGCGGGAACCTGGATATCTCCGCCGGTGGAGATATTCTCGGCGGAACGTATTTCGTCGGCCGGGGGAATGCGAATATCGAGTCGGGTGGCTCGATCGCGGCTGGCGCGAACAATCTCTTTCCGCTGCTTGCCCTGGGCGAGGGCGCCATCGCCGTCAGCGCGCGGCGTGATCTCAATATCGAGTCGATCCTCAATCCGACGCTGATTCCGCTGGTTCCTCAGGGGCAGCAGCAGAATCGCGCCTCGTCCTTTACGACTTACAGTGAAAACTCGGCGGTGGATCTCAAGTCTGCCTCGGGCGCGATCCGGCTGCGTAATGACACTTCGGCTGTGAAGGCGAATTATGCGTCCATCAATTTCGGCACGAGCACGGCAGATCTGACTTCCACGCTGACGATCTATCCGCCGCGATTGACTGCAACGGCGTTCTCGGGAGATATCAGCGTCGAGGGGTCGGCCACGCTGTTCCCGTCGGCGCAGGGAACGCTCTCATTGCTGGCGGGTAACGATCTTCTGATCGGCCAGCGCGGGACGGGCTTCACGTCGCTCGATCTCGTTGTGTCTGATTCCGATCCGGCCTTGTGGCCGACAGCGGCGAATCCGAGCCGGATTCTCGCGTCCACGCTGGCGCCGTTGCTGAACCCGCTCGCGTCGCAGTTCCATGCGGATATTCCAGTGCATGCGGAGCCGGAACTGATGGTCGAGGACGATCCGATTCGTCTCGTTGCGCGCGAGGGCGACATCGTATTCGACGGCGAGAGCGTCGCGGGTACGGTTTCAAGATTGTGGGCCGCGAAGAGCGCGCGACTCGTCGCGGGTGGCGACATCGTGAATCCCAACATCGTCGCGCAGAATCTGCATGCGGGCGATGTGACGCTGCTGAAAGCCGGGCGCGACATCACTTTCCCGCTTCAGCGCGATACGACCGGCCGGGTGCTGACCAACGGTCGCGAGATCCGGGTGGACGGGCCGGGATATCTGACTTTGGAGGCCGGGCGGAACATAGATCTGCAGACTTCGGTGGGCGTATCGACGGCGGGCAATCTGCTCAATCCTGCGTTGCCGGAGGGCGGCGCGAGCATCGAAGTGGCTGTGGGTCTCAACGGCAAGGAGCGTCGCTACGATGCGTTCATGGATGAGTACCTCAAGGTCGATGGTCTGTATGTGAAGGACGTGTCGGACTACATGTTCAGAATCTCCGGCAAGCGGCCGGCCACTCCAGAGGCAGCGATCGCGCAGTTCCGGGCGTTGCCGGAGTCGAATCGCTCACCGCTGCTGAATCGCATTCTGGTGAGTGAGCTGCGACGTGTGGGTCGCGAGGCTGCGCGCACCGGCAGCAACAATTTCACGGAAGCGTTCGCTGCGCTGACTAAGCTGTTCCCCGGCAGTAATCCGGATATCGACAAGGGCGAGGTCAACGCCTACGACGGCGATCTCACGCTGTATTTCAGCCGGATGTATACGCGCAATGGCGGGGATATCTCGGTGTTCGCGCCGGGTGGTCTCGTGAACGTGGGTCTGGCGACGCCGCCGACTTCATTTGGTGTCGACAAGAAGCCTGAGGAATTGGGCATGGTCGTGCAGAGCACGGGCCATATCAGCTCCGTGTCATATGACGATTTCCAGGTGAATGAGTCGCGGGTGTTTGCGGCGGATGGTGGCAATATTCTCGTGTGGGCTACGCGTGGTGACATCGATGCCGGGCGTGGGGCGAAGACGGCGATCTCCGCGCCTCCGCCTGCGGTGAGCTTTGATGAGAATGGTGTGCCGAGGCTGACCATCTCGCCGGCGCTGGCGGGCAGTGGCATTCAGACGCTCGCGACGACCACTGGGCGCAAGCCGGGTGATGTGGATTTGTTTGCACCTCGCGGTGTCGTCAATGCCGGTGATGCCGGCATCGTGGCGGGCAATCTGACAATTGCCGCGACGGCAGTGTTGGGCGCTAACAATATTCAGGTGAGCGGCACTTCGGTGGGCGTGCCTGTGGATACCGGCGGGCTGGCTGCGGGCCTTACCGGCGCGAGCAACGCCGCGAGCGGTGCGACGTCGTCAACAACGAACTCCCTGACGGCCGACACGCGCAAAGAAGACAGCCCAGCGCCGCTCGCTGACTCGGCGCTCACCTGGCTCGACGTGTTCGTGGAAGGCTTCGGCGAAGAAAGCTGCAAGCCCAACGATGCGGAGTGTCTGCAGCGGCAGAAGAAGGACTGACGTTATGAGAAGCGCCGCCGTCGATCCGGCAGCGCTCGCAGGTCACGACGAACGCCGGTGCGCCAACAGTGCGGGCGCCCCGAGCCGTCGCGCTGGCCGATCAGCGCCGCCGCGAGAAAATCAGCTCCGCGGCGGCGTTGGCGCTTTCCCGTCTGAGGCCGCCAACATGCGCTCGAGCTCCTTCGCCGGCACGCTGCCGCCCATGCGGCGCCCGTTGCCGAGAAACAGCGTCGGTGTGCTGTTGATGCGCAACTGTTGCCCCAACGCCTGCAATTCCTGAATTGGATCATCCTTGCACGACGCAAACACAGGCGCCTTCCTCTCCAGCATCCACTGCGACCAAACGATATCCGGCTTCTCCGCACACCATATCGCACGCGATTTCGCTGGCGCATCCGGATGCAGCGACGCGATCGGATACAGGAACGTATAGATCGTCACATCAGAAATCCCCGTCAGCTCCTGCTCCAGCTGCTGACAGAACGGGCAATCCGGATCCGAGAACACCGCGATGCGCCGCGCGCCATTGCCCTTCACCGTCTTGATCGCCCGCTCCAGCGGCAACCTTGCGAAGTCGATGGAGTTGCGCTCGTCCAGCCGGTCCGCGGTCAGATCTTTCCGCGTGCGGGTATCAATGAGCGAACCCACGAGTACGTGATCCGCCTTCTGATCGGTGTATACAACCGTATCGCCGGTGAACACCTCGAACCACCCGTCGATCGGCGCCCGTCGCACATCAATAATATTCGTCGCGGGAAACCGCTCGTTCAGCGTCGCCTTGATTTTCGCAACCAGCGCGTCATCGCCCACGGGCTGCGCCGTCGCAGCCGACAACGACGCCGCGAAGGCCACCATTGCAACACTCAGGGCAACACCCACAGCACGACGTACGAGCATGAGACAAATTCCTATGCGGCCAGCCGGGAAGCATCGCCTGCGAATATGTCATTGATGAGACGCGCGGGCCCACCCGAGATCTGTAATTCCGCAGCCACGGATCAGACATATCGCTCCCGCAAATTACTCGCGCCCAACAGGACGGGCGGCGCGTGATGAAGCGCGTGCGGCAGGAATGCTTCCTATAGCTACCAACCTGAACCCCACAGGGGAGACTGACATGAGCTCGATTATCGAGAATGGATCCATCGTGACGGCGAACGAAGCCAGGCCTGTCGTTAACCGTCGCAGCTTTATCAAAGGTGGCGTCGTCGGTGCGACGTCGATCGCGTTCGGCGCCATGCTGACACGACGCGCCTCCGCCGCTGAACTGCCGTACACAGACGATTACGGCCCGGTTGGCGTCGTCAACGATCTTACTACCGGCCTGCCGCTGCTCAAGCTGCCCGCCGGCTTTACTTACAAGAGCTTCGGCTGGCGCGGTCAGCCCATGGCTGACGGCAAACTCACACCCGGCGCGCACGATGGCATGGACGTCATCGCCTCCAAGGGCAATCAGCTTACGCTGATCCGCAATCATGAGCAGGGCAGCGGCACGGGTCCCAACCCGTTCACCGCGATTGCATCTTATGAGAATGCTTACGGCCGCGGCGGCACGACCAACATCATCTTCGATCACGTCCTCGGCAAATGGATTTCATCCTTCGGCTCGCTGAGCGGCACGGTCACGAACTGCGCCGGTGGCCGCACGCCCTGGGGCACGTGGCTCACCTGTGAAGAGACGGGCTACACCTCGCCTGCCAATGTGCCGCACGGCTGGGTGTTCGAAGTTCCCGCGTATGGCGCCGGCACGGGCCAGCCGCTGAAGGCATTGGGACGCTTCTCCCACGAGGCCGTCGCCGTCGACCCGGCCACTGGCATCGTGTACCTGACGGAAGATGCCACGCCCGGCGGTTTCTATAAGTTCATTCCGAACGAGTACGGCAACCTCGCCGCCGGCGGCACCCTGCATGCGTTCAAGGTGAAGGGCGTCGACAACTTCAACTTCAGCGGCCTGGGCAACGTGTATGTCGATTACGCTGCCGGTACGGAGTGGGAAGGCGAGTGGGTGCAGCTGACAGACGTGCAGGCGATCAACGGCCGTGCGTACAACTCAGCTCCAGGCCGTGCATCGTTCGCGCGCCCCGAAGGCGCGTATTACGACAGCGGCAAGATCTTCTGGACTTGCACCAGCGGCGGCGTTGCGCGCCGTGGCCAGGTGTTTGTCTACGATCCGCGCCGTGAATTGCTGACGCTCATCTTCAACTCGCTCGGCACTGGCAACACGTCTGACGAGTGCGATATGCCCGACAACATCGCGGTCAGCCCGCGTGGCGGCATCGTGCTGTGCGAAGACGGTGGCTCGTCGATTCAGAAGTTGCGCGGCCTTACCCAGGAAGGCGGTACGTTCATTTTCGCTGAGAACAACATCACGCTGACGCCTGCCCAGGTTGCTCAGGCGGATGCGGCACTCAACGCGAATGGTGGCGTCATCGCCAACTTCCCGGCCGGCGCGTATACCGGAATCGAGTGGGCGGGCGCGTGCTTCCACGAGAAGTGGATGTTCGTGAACATCCAGTCGCCGGGCATCACGTTCGCTATCACGGGTCCGTGGGATAACGGCGCGCTGTAAGCGCAACAGGGAGTGTTCTCATGAAATCACTGTTACGCGCCGCGGCCGTGCTGGCCGCTCTTGTACTGCCGATGGTCTCGCATGCCGCGTTCATTAGCGGCGACCTCACTGGAGGAGGAAACTTCTCCGGTACGGTCACGCGTGCCGATGCGTGGGCCGCATCCAACCCGGTGGACGGGACGGATGTGAATTTCTGGACCTTGAACGGGCAGGCCGGCGATACGATCTCCATCATCGTCAGCTCGAGCGTGATCGAGTTCGGCGTCAGCCTTTACCAGGGCCTCGTCGATGAGTTCGAGCTGCTGGTGCCGGGGTTCGACAACGCGGGCTCGTTTGCAGACAACCTGTTCGTCGCCGGCACGCCGTTCTTCGGCGCCACCGGCACGGAACTGCTCAACATCGTGTTGCCCGCCAGCGGCATGTACACGCTGGCTGTCGGCGGTGAGTCGTTCGACTTCGGGTCGAGCTTTGCTTACAACATGAATGTCAGCGTAGCCCCGGTGCCGCTGCCGGCGGCCGTGTGGCTGCTGGGTTCGGCGCTGCTGGGAATGGGCGTTCTGCGTCGTCGCCAGGCCTGAGCCCGGCGCGCCACGCGTAATCCTCTGAAAAGCCGGGGCGGCGGAACCGTGATCGCCCGCCGCCCCGCGTTTGACACGAGATATTCAAACTTCTGCCTTCGCGTTGTCATGCCGCGCATCAAGACTACGGTTCCATGCGTAACGTAACGGACAACAGCCGCTGGAGGGCGACCTTGATCAAGGCCGCGCAAAGTACGCTTGCCGACCGCTGGCAGCGGATCAGTGACGAATGGAGCCGCGCGCAGGTGGAGTATCGAAATCAGTTCGATGCCGAGCGCGTCAACATCGCAGCCCTGCGCAAGGCCGCGCAGCGCATGCATGATCTCGAACAGCAACGCTATGCGTTGACGTGGGAGCTCGAGCGCCTCCCGCAATAATTTAGATCGAAGCAAAAAACGTTTTCTCGGGGATGGTCTTTCATGAACGCACGACGCCAGGCGTCGGTGCGGTGCTGTGCAATGGTGTTTTCCTGGCTCGCTGCCGGGATGCTGCCCATTGCGCAGGGCGCCGCCGTACCGCAAGCCGCCGCGAAGCCGGTGACCGCTATTGTTCAGGGCGCGCCGGCGAAGCAGGTCCGCGCTAACGAAGCGTATTCGTTCACGCCCCGCTCGGCCGTAACGGGCGCGACGCGCCCGTATTATCAGATCGAGAACAGGCCCCGCTGGGCCACGTTCTATCAGTACAGCGGCATGCTGTACGGTGTGCCCGGCAATGCGGACGTCGGCACTTACAAGAACATCCGGATCACGCTGGTCAACGGTACCGTAAAGGCCTCGCTGCCCGCGTTCTCGATCGCCGTGAACCCTGAATTCACCTTGCGATCGCTGACGTTGAGCTGGATGCCGCCATTGACCAACACGGACGGCACGCCGCTCACCGATCTGGCTGCGTATCGCCTCTATGGCGGCAATACGCCCGATTCACTGTCGCTCATCATCGAGCTCGACAACGCGGGCATGACGCGGCTCTTCATCGACTCGCTGCCGCCCGACCGCTATTACTTCCGCATGTCGGCCGTGAATCGGGAGGGAGTCGAAAGCGACCTTTCGCCTCTGGTGAGTCGCGTGCTGGAATGAGATTCTCGCGAGCCTGATGCCTACACGACGTGACTTCTTCGCCGGCTCCGCCGCCCTGCTTGGTGTGGCAGTCACGGGCCGTGCGGTAGCGTCGCGTGCGATTCGATTCAAGAACAGCCCTTTCACGCTCGGCGTGGCGTCAGGTTATCCGAGCCCAAGCTCCGTGATGTTGTGGACGCGTCTTGCGCCATCGCCTCTCGAACCCGGCGGAGGAATGCCCACTGCCGTAGTCCCCGTTGAATGGCGGATCGCGCGTGACGAAAAGATGAGCGCGGTCGTGCGTCGGGGCACAGTGCATGCGTCAGCGGAGTGGGCGCATTCCGTTCACGTACAGGTCACGGGTCTCGAGCCGGCGCGAGAGTACTGGTATCAGTTTCGCGCGGGCCGCGAGATCAGTGTCGTGGGGCGCACGCGCACCGCGCCTGCCGCGGATTCTCCTGTCGATCGGCTGCGTCTGGCGGTGGTGTCATGCCAGCACTACGAGCATGGCTATTTCAGCGCGTACCAGCACATCGTGCGCGACGAGCCTGATCTTGTCGTGCACGTGGGGGATTACATTTACGAATCCTCGCAGCTCCAGCCAGCCGTGCGCAGTCATGGCGCGCCGGAGGCGTTCTCGCTGGACGACTATCGAGCGCGCTATGCGCTGTACAAACTGGATACAGATCTCGCCACCGCGCATCGCCTGCATCCCTGGCTCGTGATGTGGGACGACCACGAGGTGGAGAACGACTATGCCGATTCCACCTCCGGCATGGGTACCGATCCCCAAATGTTTCTGGCGCGGCGAATCGCGGCCTCGCGCGCGTACTACGAGCACATGCCATTGCCGCCTGGCGCGGCGCCATCTGGTGTGGTGTCACAGCTTTATGCTTCGCGCGCGTTCGGCAATCTCGCGTCGATCAACATGCTGGATCAACGTCAGTACCGCTCGCCGCGCGCGTGTCTGAAGCCCGGCGCCAAGGGAGGCGCCCGACTGCTGCTCGACGAGTGCCCGGAGCTGCTCGCCGCTGATCGCACCATGTTAGGTGGCCAACAGGAAGCGTGGTTGTCCAGCAAGCTGGCAACGAGCCGCGCCCGCTGGAATCTGCTCGCGCAGGGCACCGTGATGACTCATGTGGATGAGCTGGAAGGTCCTGGCCGCAGATACTGGACCGATGCGTGGAACGGCTATCCCGCAGCTCGTGCACGCCTGATTAATACGCTGACCGAGCATCATGTCGCGAATGCCGTGGTGCTCTCCGGGGATATTCATGCCTTCATGGTCAGTGACCTGCATCAGCACGCCGATGAGCTGGATTCGCCAGTCGTCGCGAGTGAGTTCGTCACCACGTCCGTGAGCTCCAACGCGATGCCTCAGGAAATTCTCTCCTCCCTGCTGCCCGAGAACCCGAATATCCACCTCGCGACGACGGCGCATCGAGGTTACCTGCGGCTCGATCTCACGCCGCAGCGCCTGCAGGGCGACCTGATCGCGCTCGACACGGTTCAGAAGCCGAGCAGTACGTCCAAAGTCCTGGCGTCTTACGTCGTAGCAGCCGATCGTCCCGGGCCGGTGCGTGTCTGACTCCACAAATCTGCAAACAAAGCTTCACATGCGACACGAATACTCCCGGGAGTCGCGCGCACGCGTGATCCATAACAACCAGGGATATCGAGTTACATGCGTTTCGCCCGTCCGAGCGTCGCGCTCGTCCTAGCGTTCCTCAGCTACTTTGGCCTGCCGACGGAGGCCCGCGCCTGGTGGAACAACGACTGGGCATTCCGTAAGGAAATCACCTTCGATCTCTCCGCGGCGGGCGCCAACATTCCCGGCAGCCCCACGGACGTTCCCGTGCTGGTGCGCCTGAGTCTCGGCAACTTCGGCTATTTCGGTGACACGCGCGCTGACGGCGCTGACCTGCGCTTCGTGGCTGCTGACGATAAAACACTGCTGAAATCTCACATCGAGCGCTATGACGCACAGGCGCAGATTGCTTTCGTCTGGGTACAGGTGCCGCGACTCGTCGGCGGTGCGAGCACTGACAAGCTGTATCTCTATTACGGCAATCAGGAGGCGACGGATGCGCCTGCCGCCGCCGATACATACGACTCGAGCCAGGCGCTCGTGTATCACTTCGGCGCTGAAGCGGGCGCTCCGCAGGATTCCACGTCTTACAAAAGCGAGCCTTCAGCCTTCACGGCCGCGGTAACTCCCGCCTCGCTCATCGGGGCGGGCGTGAAGTTTGCCGGCGCGCAGACGATCACGATTCCCTCGACCACCGCTGTGCGGCTCGATCCGTCCAAGGGTCTGACGATTTCGGCGTGGGTGCGCATCGACGCCGCGCAACAGCAGGCCTATGTCGCAGCCTTGCAGGACAACGGCAAGGAACTGGTGTTAGGTATCAATGGATCGCAGGCCTTCGCGCGCGCTGTGAATGGCGGTGTGACGACGACGGTTACCCAATCGCAAGGCTCATTGCCGCTCGGTGAGTGGCATCACCTTGCGGTACGCGCAGGCAGTGGTCGGTTAACGTTATTGGTGGATGGTGTAGAGGCCGCAACGCCCGGCGAAGCGCGCTTCGAAGCGATGGGCGGCACGCTCACCATTGGCGGTAACGCTGCGCCCGCCGGGAATTTTCTGATCGCGGAACTCGACGAGCTGCAGGTTTCGGCTGTCGAGCGCCCGGATGAATGGCTGCAGGCTGTGGCGCGCAGTCAGGGTATGGTCGCGCCGCTGGTCGTCTACGGTGGCGATTCTCAGAAAGACAGCGGCGGTGAGGAATCTTATTTCTCTACCACGCTGCGCAACGTAACGGTTGACGGCTGGGTCATCATCATCGTACTGGCGGTGATGTTCGTTGCTTCGCTCGGCATCATGGCGGTGAAGATCGTCGTGCTGAATCGCGTCGTGAAAGGTAACGCAAAGTTTCTCGATGCTTTCCGCAAGTCGCCCGAGATGTCGTCCACGACGGAAACCGGAGAGTTCGGCAGCTCGACGCTGTGGACGCTTTACCAGCACGGCATGCGCGAAACCCTGCAACGCCTCGAAGGCAAGCCGGCCAGCGCGGATCGTGTAAGAACGCTTTCCCCTCAGTCCATCGAAGCCATCCGCGCGACGATGGACGCAACGATGACGCGCACAACGCAGCGCCTGAACGCGCAGATGGTGTGGCTCACAATCTCCATCGCGGGCGGTCCATTTCTCGGACTGCTGGGAACGGTCGTCGGCGTGATGATCACTTTCGCGGCCATCGCCGCGGCGGGCGACGTGAACATCAACGCTATTGCGCCGGGCACGGCAGCGGCGCTCGTGGCAACCGTCGCGGGCCTTGGCGTCGCCATCCCCTGCCTGTTTGGATACAACTATCTCAACACGCGCATCCGTGAGATTGGCGCGGACATGCGCGTCTTCCTCGACGAATTCGTCACGCGCATCGCCGAAACCCATTCCTGATCGGGAGCAATGACATGTCAGCGGCCCCGAGCGGCGACAAGGACGTCTACGACGAAATCAACATCACGCCGATGCTCGACCTCGCTTACGTGCTGCTGGTGATCTTCATCATCATGACCACGGCGACGGTCCAGGGCATCAAGGTGAATCTGCCGAAGGCGAGCAGTCAGCCGAGCCTGGCGGAGAACAAGACCAAGGCCGTCACGATTACCGCCGACGGCACGATGTATCTCGATACGTTTCCCGTGACGATGCAGGAGCTCGAGAGCCTGCTGCGTCAGTACAAGGCGACGACGCCCGATCTGCCGGTGATCATCAAGGCCGACGCGTCGATTCCGTATCAGCGCGTCGTCGATGTGCTCGATCTCGTCGGCCGGCTGGAGATCACGCAGCTGGGTCTCGTGACCCAGAAGCTCGTGAAGTAGCGGGCGGCGGCGTGAGCGAGGGGAGGCAGAAGTTCCGTTACTGGCCGGCGCTTGCGCTGGGCACGCTCGTGTTGGTGCTGGGTGTTGGCGCGTTCGTGTTGGTACGTCATTTTCTCAACACCACGCCGCCGACGCCGAAGCGGGTGGTGCAGGAAATTCGGGTCATCCGCCCGCCACCGCCGCCGCCTGATGTAGAGCCGCCGCCACCACCGCCTCCCGAAGAAGAAGTCGACGTGCCGGAGCCTGAAAATCAGCCCGAGCCGACACCTTCCGACGAGCCGCCCCCGGCCGAGCAGTTAGGTCTGGACGCTGACGGCACGTCCGGCGGCGACAGCTTCGGATTATTAGCTCGCAAAGGCGGTCGTGATCTGCTCGCTTCCGGAGGCAGCGCGTTTTCCTGGTACGCGGGCCTTCTGAAGAATGAAATTCTCGATCGCCTGCAGGACGAGAAGACCGCGCGCGCCGGGTCGTACTCTGTTGTCGTGCACGTGTGGGTGCAGGCGGATGGCACGATCGACCGCATACGACTTGCAAAATCAAGCGGCGATGCCGAGCGCGATCGCGCTATCGAAGCGGCTCTCGCGCGGGTCGGCCGCATCTCGCAGGCCCCGCCCGCGGATATGCCGCAGCCCGTGAATCTAAGAATCGTCTCGCGCGCCTGAGCGCCCATACCCCAGGAAGAATGTGATGACGTTGCGTCGTTCCCTCCCGATCATGCTGTTGTCTCTCGCCACTACGTTTGTCGCACATGACGCGTCGGCGGCGGTGACGAACGAGGAGCGCAATCTCACCGAGTTGCGCAACACGGTCGTCAATCTTTTGCAGGCGCTGGTCGAGCGGGGTGTGTTGACGCGCGATCAGGCGGAATCGATGGTCCGCGACGCGCAGGATAAAGCGGCCGCGGAAGCTGAGTTGCTCGCCCAGCAGGAAAAAGCCGAGGCAGGCGCGGTGCGCGTGCCTTATGTGCCGGAGATTGTTAAGGAAGAGATTCGCAAGCAGGTGACCGCAGAGCTTGCTCCGCAGGTCGCCAGGGAAGTCGTGGAGCAGGCGCAATCCGAGGAGTGGGGCGTGCCTGGCGCCTTGCCGGACTGGATCAAGCGCGTTCGCTGGTCTGGAGATATGCGCGTGCGCGGGCAGGGCGATCAGTTTGCGGAAGACAATGCCGCCAACACGTACCTCAATGTGATGGCTGTCAATGATGGCGGCGGTATCGGGAAAGCCGGCCCCGCCGCTTTCGCCAACACGACGGAAGATCGCCAGCGCATGCGCGCGCGGCTGCGTCTTGGGCTCGAAGCGGAGCTCGGCTGGGGCTGGGTGATGGGCGGTCGCATGACGACAGGAAACCTGCGCGATCCCGTTTCCACCAATCAGTCTCTGGGCAACACGGGGGCGCGTTATCAGACCGGCTTCGATCTTGCCTACGTGAAGTGGTACGGCAACAGCCGCACGGGCAGGCATGTGTTGAACGCATGGGCCGGACGCATTGCGAACCCGTGGCTGTCGAGCGATCTCGTGTGGGATTCGGATCTGACATTTGAAGGCGTCGCGGCGAACTATCGTTTCGGTCTTTCGCGCGACGATCCGTACTCACGCTATGCGTTCGCCACCGTGGGCGCTTTCCCGCTGCAGGAAGTGGAGCTGTCGTCACACGACAAGTGGTTGTATGGCACGCAGCTCGGCTTCGACTGGAAGCTCGCGGGCGGCAGCCGCGTGCGCTTCGGCACGGCTTACTACGACTACAAAAACATCGTCGGGCAGCGGAACACGCTCGACAGCAACCTGCTCGATTACACGGCACCGCAGTTCGTCCAGCGCGGCAACACGCTCTTCGACATTCGTAACTCCGCGGATCGCAACGCGAATCTGCTTGCGCTGGCCGCGGATTATTCGCTCGTCAACGCGACACTGACTTTCGACTGGAAGCTCTCGCCGAGCTATCGGCTCGCGCTGCTCGCCGACTATGTGCAGAACGTTGGCTATGACGAGGACGAAGTGCGCGCGCGCACGAGCCCGGTGCTCCAGACGCGCAACAAGGGATATCAGACCGAGCTGAATTTCGGCGCGTCCAGCATGGCCCTGGCGGGCGCGTGGCGCGCGTCTGTGGGATATCGGTATATCGAGCGCGACGCCGTGCTCGATGCGTTCACCGATTCCGACTTCCATCTCGGCGGCACCGACGCCAAGGGCTTCTTTATCGGCGGCGATTACGCGATCACGCCGCGAGTGTCGGCGCGCCTGCGCTATCTGAGCGCCAACGAGATCGACGGCCCGCCGCTCGGCATCGATGTGTTCCAGCTCGATCTCAACGCGCAGTTCTAGGAGCCGTCATGATTTTATCTTTGCGGAGCCGTTCGGCAGCCATTGCATTCACGCTGCTGGCGTCGACTTGTATGCAGGAGAGTACCGCGCAGACCACGCGCAGTGGCAGTGGCGCGAACGCTCAGCTTCTCCAGCAGGTGCAACAGCTAGGGTCGGAACGCACGGCTCTGCAGGCCGAGAACGAGCGGCTGAAGCGCGAGCTTGCGGACCTGCGCAAACAGCAAGCGTCGCTGAGTGCCGGGCGAGAGGCACTTGAGCGTCGGGCGCGTTCTTCAGAAGCCGCGCTGGCCGCTGCCGCCAGCGGGGCCCGGCAGAAGGAGAGCGCTGACGAAGAGATTTCGCAGCTCAAGTCGCGCATGCAGGAGCTGATCGGCAAGTTCCGCGAGACCGCGCAGACGCTGCAGGAAGTGGAGACCGAGCGCAGCGCGGGCAAGCTGGCACTCACACAGAGCCAGCAGGCGCTGACGTCCTGTACGCAAAAGAACACTGCCTTGTTCGCACTGAACGATGAAATCCTGACGCGCTTCGAACAGGACGGTGTGTTTTCCCGCCTGGCGCGTGCCGAGCCATTCACGCAGTTGAAGCGCACGCAGCTCGAGAATCTCGTGGATTCATATCGGGACAAGGCGAGCGATCAGCAGACGCCCTGACACAAAGCCTTTCGTCGCTGTGGGGCATACGTCACATCTGCGCAAGAGGTTTGAAATACTTCGTTACTACAGTCCCGCTCCAGACCGAATGACAACATCAATACGGACGCGGGAAACAGGTCGTGATCGAAAGTCGCAAGCAGGCCGTGTCGATCCGGATGAACGCCGGGGATATTCGCAAGGTCAAGAAACTCGCTGACCGGCTCGGCGTGCGGGATTCGGAGATCATCCGCTATGCCGTCAAGAGCATGTTGGCGCGCCTCGGGCCGCTGTATGACCCGGAAGTGAAGGGTCGCAACCTGGTGCCGGTATTCGTGGAGTCCGGCGTGGAGCTGCTGCGCTTTTTCGATCTGGACGCCGCCCGCCTCGAAGCCATCATCAACGAAGGCGTGGAGTCTGCGCAGGCCGTGCATCGTGACGACATCGCGTTGATTGCGCTCACGCGGGCGCAGGAGCCTTACGCGGCGTTGAGGTTGAGCGAGCTCAACCGGCAGGAGCGGGGACGCACCGGCGCGCCTGAGCTGTCCATCTCGCTGCGGCAGTACCTCTACGACAAGTACGTCTATTCGGATACGAACGTTTATTCCCACAACACCGAAACGGAAGCGGTGGAGCCGGTGCGGCTCGCTGCCGCGGGAGCTCAACATGAGTGAGAAGAAGATGAGATTGGGGCGCGGCGTGTTCGCAGCGCTGGTCCTTTCGCTGCTTGGCGCCGCGACGGCGCAGGCGGAGACCATTTCGCTGCTCAGCGAGACAGGGGTCATCAATGGCTCGCAGTCGTACGTGTATTCGCTGAACGCCGCGCGTGCGGGCACGTTCACCATCCAGCTCGAGAATATCGACTGGCCGCAGAAGCTTGCGAATCTGACTTTCGCCGCCACGACGGCGACGAGCGTGCTGGCGAAGCTGGAAGAGGCAGGCACGTTGTCGTTCGATGTCGGTGCTGCGGGTGTCTATTACGCGTTGGTGTCGGGCACGGCGCAGGCCAGCGGCGTGTTCAATATGGGGTTGTTCTCTTTACGTGCGGACTTCACCCCTGCCGCGCCGATCCCCCTGCCGGCGGGCGTGTGGCTGCTTTTGTCAGGAGTCGGAATGCTCGCGGGCGCGCGGCGCCGACGTGCCGATGCCGCGGGCACAGCGCAGGCTGTCTGAGCGAGCTTCGGGATCTGTGCTCCGGCAATAGCTCGCGCCCCGCGCGTGGCGCAAGAAAAGCGTCATGTACGACGCCTAGTATGACGATCGCAACACAGATGTCGTACAAAGTTTGAGAGCGCCCACGCGGCGCCGGAGCAAGCGGGATCATGAAATGGGGCCGGACGGTCGTTCTTCTTCTCGTCGCGTGCGCACAGCTCGCGCGCGCCGCGGACGTGTCTTCGCCCGATGCCTATCGTGTCCAGCCCGGCGACGTCCTGTTTGTCTCCGTATGGAAAGAACAGGATCTGCAGGCAGAAGTACTCGTGCGCCCCGACGGCGGCCTGTCATTTCCGCTCGCGGGCGACGTCATGGCGACCGGCCTGTCGATCGAGCAGGTTCGTAAGGAAATCTCTGCCCGGCTGGGTGAATACGTGCCGAATCCGGTCGTCACCGTGGCCGTCCGTCAGATCGGCGGCAATCGCATCTACGTACTCGGCAAAGTGAATCGCCCCGGCGAGTTCGCTTTCAGCAAACCAGTGGACGTGATGCAGGCTTTAAGCCTTGCTGGCGGCACCACACCGTATGCCGCGCTCAATGACATCGTCATCCTGCGGCGGGATAACGATCAGGTGCAGTCGATCCGCTTTCGGTACGGCGAAGTAGAGCGTGGCCGGGATCTGGCGCAGAACATCGTCCTGCGCAGTGGCGATACGGTTGTCGTGCCTTGAGGCTGACGATGACGCGCGCGCTTTCAGGTGTTGCGGCCTGCCTGAGTTGCGGGCATTCGCTCGCGGCTGAGTGGTCTTTTCAACCAGCGTTTTCCTGGCATGCGGACCACCAGAGCAATCGACGCCTGAGCCCCGACGCAGAGCCGAGCCAGAGCACTTGGCTCATCCTCGATACAACCTTCAAGCGCGCCACCGAAACTCAGGAGGTGAGCGTTCGCCCTCGTCTGGAGCTGCAACGATTCTCCGACAACGAGCTGCTGAATTCCGAGGAAGGCGCGTTACAAAGTTCTTATAGCTATCGCGCCGAGCGCTATCTCATTGATCTCACTGCCAACTGGTCTCGCGACAGCACCATGACGAGCGAGCTTGCGGAAACAGGCCTCGTCGACACCAGCACATACCGCGAATCGCTCAGCACCAGCATCGCAGCTCGTCGCCAGCTGACGATGCGCCAGCAGATTACCGGGCGCGCTTCCTACCTGCGCGTCGAGTATCCCGAAGGCCTGCGCTTTGGCCTCACGGGATATCGCTATCCCAGCCTCTCCGGCAGTTATGAGATGGGCGTCGGGCCGCGCACCTCGGTGGGCCTTACAGGGTATGGCAGCGAGCTCACGTCGCAATATCGTCCCAGGAGCCGCGACCTCGGCCTGCAGCTCACGGCCGAGCACGATTTCTCTCCAGCGTTGCATCTCTCCGCCGCCTTCGGCATCAGCCAGACCGAGCTCGGCAGAGGAAGCGATCGCGGCGACGTGTGGAGTTTGTATCTCTCTCACGTCGGTGAGCTGACTCGCTGGACGGCATCTTACGATCGCAGTGTCGCGCCCAGTGGCGTGGGCACGCTCGTCCGGCGCGAGGAGCTGAAAGGCGAGATGCGCCGCTCGCTGTCGCCGCGATTCTCGGTGCGCGCGAGCCTCTACGGCGTGCGCAACGAAGATCTGGTGTTTGGATTATTCCTCGACGAGCGTCGTTACATCGCAGGCGACGTGGGCCTGGAATGGCGCACGTCTGAGCAGTGGGTGACGACGTTACGTGTCGGCGAGAACGAAGCGCAGCATCCCAGCGCGCACACGAGCGTCAATGGCTGGACCACGGAGCTGGGCTTTCGCTGGACGCCCGTGCGCTGGTCCCGGTCCCGTTAAGGAACGCACATGTCGGAAGCAGAAGAACGAGAACTGAATCTCAGGGACTACGTGGCCGCGCTGGTTCGCCGTCGCAAAGCGGCCCTGATTACGGCGGCGGCCGGCGTGCTGCTCACGCTGTCACTGGCTTTCTTCCTGCCGCCGTACTATCAGTCGACCGGCACGATCCTCATCGAGCAACAGGAAGTGCCGCAGGATCTCGTGCGATCCACCGTAACGTCGTATGCGGATCAGCGCGTGCAGGTGATCAGCCAGCGCGTCATGACCACGCAGAACCTGCTGCAGATCATTCGTAGGTACGACCTGTATCCCAGCCAGCGGCAGCGCCAGTCGCGGGAAGAAATCCTGCAGCGGATGCGCGACGACATCACGTTCAAGATGATCAGCGCGGATGTGGTGGACCCACGTAGCGGCGTGCCACGGGAAGCCACAATCGCGTTCAGCGTTGCGTACACGAGCCGCTCACCGGAGCAGTCCGTGAAGGTCGCCAACGAGCTGACGACGTTGTATCTGAATGAGAACCTGACCGAGCGCACACGGCTGGCGCAGGACGCATCCGGGTTCCTGCTGACGGAAAGCGATCGGCTCGCGAAGCAGATCGCGGAGCTGGAAACAAAGCTCGCCATCTTCAAGTCGAAGCATTCGGAGTCGTTGCCGGAGCTCGCGTCACTCAACCTGCAACTGCTCGATCGCACGGAACAGGAGCTGCGCGATATTCAGATGCGGGCGATGTCGCTGGCGCAGCAGCGTGTGTATCTCGAAGCGCAGCTCGTGCAGATCAAACCGAACTCGGTGCTGATGTCGGAGTCGGGGGAGCGCATCCTGAGCTCCGCGGACCGTCTGAAAACCCTCAAATCGCAGCTCGCGAGCGCGCAGGCGGTCTATTCGCCCACCCATCCCGACATCGTGCGCATGAAGCGCGAGATCGACGGGCTGGAGGCGCAGACGGGCGCGACACCCGCGACGAATGATCTCCTGCGCCAGCTCGAGAGCACGCGCGGCGAGCTGGGGCAGGCGCGGGAGAAATATTCGCCCGGGCATCCTGACGTCCAGCGGCTCGAGCGTCAGGTCGCATCGCTCGAAGCTGCAATCGCCGCAGAGGTGAAGCCGGCATCAGGCGGCACTGCGTCCACAGGGTCGCAGGAGAGCGCCGACAATCCAGCTTACATTCAGCTGCAAGCCCAGCTTGCCGCGACGCGCAGCGATCAGGCCGCGCTGGAGGAGCAACAGCGGCAATTGCGCGCCCAGATTGCCGGTTATCAGGGCAGGCTGACAGCGTCTCCGCAGATCGAGAAAGAATATCGCGAGCTTGCGCGTGACTACGAAAGCGCGCAGCTGCGTTACCGTGAAGTGCGGGCGAAGCAGATGGAGGCGCAGCTCGCGCAGAGTCTGGAGTCAGATCGCAAGGGCGAGCGCTTCACGCTGATCGAGCCGCCGCTGCCGCCGGAGGAGCCGGTCAGCCCGAATCGCACTGCCGTCGTCGTGATTGGCCTGCTTCTAACATTGGCGAGCTGCGCGGGCATGGTGACGTTGCTCGAAGCGGTGGATACGCGTGTACGCGGCCGGCTCGACATGATCGAGCTGTTCTCGGTGCCGCCGCTGGCTCTGGTTCCTTACATTACGACTGACGCGGAGATGAACACCGGTCGTCGCAAGGTGCAGCTCTCCGTTGGCGCCGCGGCCGTGGGCTGCGTGCTGCTCGTGATTGCCGCGCACTTTCTCTTCAGGCCGCTGGATGTGCTGTGGTTCGTTGCGCTCAGAAAGTTCGGGATGTAATCGATGGAGAATCGTGTGGAACGACTGCAACTCACCATGCCGCCCGAGCCGTCGGTTGCCTGGGTAGCCAAGCCGGACAGAGCACAGTTGCGCGCACGTCGCGTGGTCATGCCGGACGATCCGGGCCCTGCCGCGCATGCGTACCGCATGCTTCGCACACAGTTGCTGCGTCAGGTGCGCGCTCAGAAGTTGCGCATCATCGGCATCGTCAGCGCGGTGGATGGTGAAGGCAAGACACTGACGGCCACCAATCTTGCGATCAGCGTTGCGGCCGAGCCGAATCAGACCGTGCTGCTGGTGGATCTGGATCTGCATCGCCCTAACATCGCGTCGTTGCTGGGCCTCGAGGCGTCCACAGGTCTCGACTCGTGGTTTGCGCAGGACCGGATGGATATCGGCGAGCTGTTTGTCAGGATCGACGGCATGGAGCGTTTGCGTGTATTGCCGACGCTCGCCCCGGTGCCGGGCAGCTCCGAAGCATTGGCAGGCCCGCGCGCTGTGGATCTTCTGAATGATCTGCGCACCCGCTATACGGACCGCCTCGTGATTGTGGATCTGCCTCCAGTGCTGCTCACCGATGACGTGCTGACCATTTCACCTATGCTCGACGGCGTTATTGTGGTGGCCTCGCAGGGACACACACGCCGTGAGGATCTTGCGCGCCTGCATGAGCTGCTGGGTCACGTGCGCATTCTGGGCACGGTGTTGAACAGATCCTCGGAGTCGGAGCGGCGGGCGTACTGAGTACGGAGCCTGCCGGCCGCGCTAACTCGTGTAGGCGCTGCAGATAATATCGACGGTGTTATCTCGCAGGAGCATGTTGCGTCCCCAGGGAACGACGTACGCCCAGGGACGAGCCCGCAGCTCCGCCGGAGTGGGTAACCGACTGATTTCTGAGAGCGCGATGGGCTTTGTTGGGGCGACGCGCTTCAGCGCCGTCCAGCCGGTTTCGAAATCTGGCGGGCCTTCGCGTGTCGGGGGATAGATGTCGAGCCCGACGACGTCGACCTCGTCATCGCCCGGATAATATTCCGGCATGCGTGTCCAGAATTTCGGGTGATAGCTGACCGACCATACCCACACGATGTTATGCAGCGCGCGACTCCTGGAGAAGTGCTGTCGCAGCTGCTTCCATAATGCAATCGAGCGTGAGGCGTCGGGGCTGCTCCACCAGAAACCCGGGATGTTGGATTCGTGGAGGGGGCGGAACAGCACGGGGACGCCGCGCTTCTGTAATGCTGATAAAAGCGGCGTGATGCGGTCCAGCTGATGTTTCCAGCGCCGATTCAGGGATGAGCCGGGCGTGAGCAGCTCTGCCCACTGCGCCTCGGTCAGCGGCTGCTGCACGCCTTCTTTGAAGGTGCACGGCTCGTCCACGACAGGGTTGCATTGGTGCCAGCTCAGTGTGATCAACGTGCCTTGTTGGTGCAGTCGAGTTGCCTTTTCGAGCAGCGGGTCGCGCAGTCCGACGCTGTCGTTAGGATGGCGCGAGAAACCAAAGTCGCTGCTCCACAGGCCAGGCTGTTGACCGCACAGCTGTTTCAGTCGGGCAAAGCCGCTTTCCTGCTCACCGCCGAGCGTGTCGTGCATGCCCATGATGGGCGTCTTCGCTCGAGTGAGGCGCTCGATAATTTCGCGAACAGCGGGAGAGGCGTCTGATGCGTGCGGCTTGGGAGGGGCGATTTCGTCAGATGCAGTGAGACCGCCGGGAGCGCGAGGCGTAGTTTGCTCGGCGAAGGCTTGCACGGAATATGCGGCCGGCGCTGCCGCGGCTTCGCGCGATGCGCGTGGCGTATTTATCAGAGTTAATGCTTCGCCCCTGACGGCGGTGGTCGGGGCGAGCGATGCGCTTACCGCCGCAGGGTGGATTTGTTCTTGTGATGTCAGTGCTGGAAAGGGGCTTGCGGCCGAGGGCCTGCCTGTCACAAGCAACGCCACACAAACCCCTATAGCCAGCATGCCGGCGACACGGCGGGTGAGCGCCTTCACAGGTAACGCAAGAACCGCAGGCTGATAATCAGACGCCGCACGCGAAACCACTTCGGCTCCTTGAGCAGGCGATGCACACCTTCGAGCCCCAGCCGCTGGATATACCGGGGCGCGCGGCTGATCTTTCCAGACACCATGTCGAACGCGCCGCCGACACCCACGGCTCTCTTCACGCCGAGCGACGCGAGGGCCTCGCGGTGCTCATCGATCCAGAAGTCCTGCTTGCCGGCGCCAAAGCCGACGAGAACGTATTGTGGTCGGAACGACTCCAGGCAATGCATGATGAAAGTCTCCTGTTCCGCGGGGAAAGGCAGCGGCGCATGTGGAGGCGACCAGCCATCCACCGCGAGCCCCCGGTATTTTTCGCGCAGTGCTTCCAGAGCACCTCGATTGGATTCCGCTTTACCCCCCAGAAGAAACACGCGCTCACCGCGCGCAAGCGCACGCTCGCAAATGTGATACAGCAGTTCCGAACCCGGGAGTTTCTCGAAGCGCTGATGTTTGTTCGTCAGCCGCGCCAATGTATAAGGCACCTGCCCATCGAAGGTGGTGATCGCCCGGCGCACGATGTTGCCGAGACGCTCGTTCTCATGCGCGAGCACGATGTACTCCGCATTGACCGTGACAACCTGCGCGAAGGCGGGCTCCGCCGCAAACACATCGTCGAGTGTCAGCCCGCGAAACACGATGCCGGCGAAGTCAACCATGCAGCGTGCTCTCCATCCGGGAGAGAGTGGTCTCCCACGTGTATTTCTCTCTGGCGAGAGTGCGCGCGTTGTCGCGCATGTTGGTCCACGTAGTTTCGTCGGAGAGCAGCCTGCTGATATCACCTGCCATTTTCTCCGACGTGTCGGCTACAAAAAGATCCCGCCCGGATTTGACGAGCAATCCCTCCGCGCCGACAGCTGTCGTGACCTGCGGCAGCCCGCGATATAACGCGTTGACGACTTTCACCTTGATCCCGCCGCCAAAGCGTAAGGGCGCGATGAAGACGCGAGCGCGGGAATAGTGCGGCTCCAGATCATCCACAAAGCCCGCCAGCTCGACGCCGGGCGAGCGCGCTACCGCCTGAGTAAGTTCCTCGTCGGCGTTACGCCCTGCGATGGTCAGCTTCAGATCGGGATGAGCACGAAGGAGCGGCGGCCAGACCTCCGCAAGAAACCATAACAGTCCGTGACGATTTGCTTCCCAGTCGAGCGAGCCGACATACAGCAGACGCAAATCGGTGTGAGCAAATTCGATATTCGGTCGCTGCAGAAGCGCCTCATCACCGAGGTGCAATGTTTCCACGAACCGTTCGCGCGGCACGCCGATCGCCGTCAGCGATTCAATGTCGTTCGGTGCGGCCAGCACGACATGAGCGCGCGTGCAGATATCCCGCTCGTAGCTCCGAATACGCTGTGCTTCCCAACCCGCCGCCAGTCGTTTCGCCCCGGGGTTCGAGAGAGCAGCGTATCGCTGCCAGATGAGATGCTCGGCATTATGCTGATGAAGCACGACCCGCCCGGTGAAGGCACGAGGGACGTACTGAAACATCAGAAAGTGATCGACAAACAGAACGTCCATCCGCGTCACGTCGCGCTCGACGTGCGCATGCATCTGCGCCGACCGGTTGCGATACACGCTGAGTGGAATCCCCGCACCAACACTACGAAGCAGATTACCGGCCGACCGCGGCACATTGACCGCCGCGCTATGAAAGCCGGCGACGGGCACGGCCGCGCGAAATTCCTGCTCCCGCTGCGCATCGCTCCCTTTCAGCAGGCTGAAGACATGCAGCGCGTGGCGTGCTGTCAGATACTCGATCAGCTTGCGGCTCTTGATGACACCTCCGCTGACGGGAGGATGGGGGAGCTGAGGGGTGAGGAAGCCGACCGTCGCCACGCGTTGGGTCTCCGGTTCTCGATGTAAGGCGTCAGCGCCAGGATGAGTGCATACAGGTAAAGCGTCTTCGGCATGAAGAAGGTATTGCCGCCCTTGTAGTTCATCACGGCGAGCGCGATGACCAGGATCAGCGCCGTCCGGTTCGTCTTGAGAGCGGGTATCGCCAGCAGCGCGAGGTAGGCGAAATAAGCCACCGCACCGTAGATTCCATATCGATACAACTCCTGGCCGTAGAAGCTGTCGGTGTATCGGCCGGGGTCGTTACGCTCCGTCAGATCATAGGCATGGTGGGGCGTCAGCAGGGAAAAGCGGCCTTCGAACGCCTGCTCGTACATCTGCTCGTACCAGTTTTGCATCACCGTGAAGGAGGAGGGCGCGTCGCGATCGTCGCTGGAGAATACGGCCAGACCTTCCATCGCCCACTTCGAGTTCACGAGCCCGCCGCCGAGAAGCTGCGGAAGCGCGATAGCAGCGACGATGGCTGCCAGAACGGCAGTCGGCAGCAGTCGTCGCAGTAACATCTGAGCATTCATCTTCACACCCGCCAGCGCGATGGCGGCGAGCAGAAAGGGGATCACGAGCAGGCTGGTGCGAGCGACGAAGAGCTGTGCCGTATAAACAAACGCCAGCATGAAGACGAGCGCGTAGCGATATCCGGCGCGCAGTTTCGTGCGCAGGCAGAAGTAGAACAGGAAGCCCGACAGCAGCGTGAAGTACACGGCGGCCGTGAAGAAATCCTTGAATACAGAGGTATAGCGATACGACGCGAATTGGCGTTCGCCCAGGAAGAAGAACTGCGGCTTGTAGAGCTGCGAGACGAGCGAGCGCATGCTGAAGAGATCGAGCCGCTGCAGGTATACGATGAGCGCGGGAATGCAGAGCACGATGAGCGCGGCGAAGATCGCCCGATCGAGCCGGCCGCGATGCTCCAGAGCATCGGCCTTGTCACCGAAGACGAGTAGCGCGAGGCCTACCTGCAGAATATTCCGCAGGACGAAAAGGTCGTAGTTACCGACTTCCTGATCCGCAAGCCATGCAGATAAGGCCGCCGCCAGGAAAAACAACAATGCGTAGACGAACTGCGCTCGCGTAAACGATCGCAGCAGCTTGCGCGCACCCTTGAGCGCCTCCGTATTCTCGCCGCGCGCGCGGCGGGCGCCGCGGAGAATTCTTAGCGTTGCGGCGGCGTAGAGCATCAGCTCCGGCGGATAGATGAAGTGTCCGCTGATGTTGAGCACCGGGCACAACACGGCGAAACTCAGCCATGCAAGCAGCATTGGCCGGGGCTTCATACACCCGCCACCATGCGTGCGAACCGCATGAGATGCCGCCATTCGCCGAAGCGCAGGAGTTTCCAGAAGTGCTTGGCGTAATACTGAATGTATCCCGAGCGCGCGTTTGCCGACGCACCGATCGAGGGAGTGCCATGCTTGTGATAAAGCGTCAGCACTTCGGGAACGACACGTGCCTCGTAGCCCAGGGCGAGCAGACGCGTCCACATGTCCCAGTCCTGACAACTTGGCAGACGTTCATCGAACAGGCCCGCTTCGAGCAGCGCTGTTTTTCTCGCCATGACCGACGGCGAGGGAATAAAACATTCGTGGAGAATCGCCGGCAGCGCTGAGCCTTGCAATTGCGCGCGATAGAATGGTTGCCGCCTGCCGTCTTCAACGACATCTGTCCATGTATAGACGATGCCCACCTTGGGCGAGGAGTTGGCAAACACATCGATCTGGCGCTCGAGCTTCCGGGGCAGCCATTCATCGTCGTCATCGACGAGCGCGACCAGATCGTAGCGGGCCGCCTGAATGCCACGATTGCGTGAGTGAGGCGCGCCCCGGTTGTGTGCGTTCCTTATGAAAGTGAACGCCGGCAGCAGCGGCGCCATCTGCTCCAGCACGACGCGATATTCATGCTCATTGGGAGAGCAGTCGTCCACGACGACGACTTCGTAGTGTCGATATGTTTGCGCGGCGATGCTCGTCAGCAGTCGCCGCAGCAACGCAGGCCTGCCGTATGTGGGCACGACGACGCTGACGCTCATTCCGGAAACTCCAGAATGACTTCGCCCATGCCAGCTGCCTGAACAGCGCGTAGTGGCCCGGATGCTGAGTATTCGACACCGTCGTCTTCCATGGGATAGGTCGAGCGGATGACCGGTCCGTCGGCCGGAAACAGGTAGCGATCCTTGAACGAGAACGGCGATAGCAGGCGTGTATGCATGCCGACACGCCGCTCGGTGATGTCGAAACGCCGGATGAGAACGCCGTACGGCGAGACCACAATCATCGTCTGGCCCACGAAGAAACTTTTCGCCCGCCAGCGCAGCGATCGCGTGCGACCCAGGGGCAGCGGCAATCCCCGCAGTGAATACAATCCGCCGCCGAACTGTTCGCCACCGTAGCAACCTGTGCGCACCCGGCCGCCGCTGAATACGTAGGGAACGGGCAAATCGTTGGTCCAGTAGCCACCCGGTCGAGAGATGACGGCGATGGTGTTGCCAGCCACGACCTTGATGAAATCCTCATCGCGATAAGCTCTCTGCGCCGCGTGCAAGGCCGGCTGATGCACAGGAGCTGTAGCGAGTAGCTCCGCCGCCTTATGAAGAAAAAGTCCGGCAAACGGCAGGTAGTCGAAGTAATTGTTGTACGCGTACCAGCCGGGATAACGCGTGTCGTGATGTGGCGTATCAGAATGCGGCAACGGCTCCGGCCCACCGCCGATCACCAGCGGCAAAGAACCGTTGGCGTGCGCGTGTGAGGCGAGGCGCTTGACGACTTTGTGCAGATCGTCGAGTAGCCTGGCATCGCCAGTCGACGAATACGCCGCGCTGAGGATGTAGATGAGCGAGGCATAGCCGAAAGACTGCTGCTGTCCGCGTCCCACATACAAGGTATCGCCATCCGGCAGAATGAAATTGCGGATGAACCGCACGGCGTTGAGAAAGGGTTCGAGCAGATCGGGCGCCAGCGTGTGTTGGTGCATCTCGAACAGCATGGCCGCCGAGAAACAGTGGTACTGGAATGACTTCACCCCAGGATCATCGAGAATGAGTCCTGAGGGTTTCTGCATGCGTTTGATCTTGGCGCGCGCTTCCTGCAGTGCCTGACTTGCGTCGCCGCCTGACCTCAGACGCACGTTAGCTCGCAGCAGAGTCCAGTTCGTACAGGAGGTGTGTTTGAAGCGCAGCGGCTGCTCGAGCCGCCCGGCTTCCAGCATGCCGTAGTGATTGAACTCCCAGTGATACTGCGGATCGGCGCGATTCTTATCCTGATAGGCGCGCAACAGCTTTGCTTCTGTAGCCGCGTCGAGCCTGTTGGCGCGTGCGAGCAGGGCGAGTGTGAACGCCTCGCCGTAGAACGAGCGCATGCCGAAATCATTCCGCTCGGCGAGATGGTCGCGCAGAAACGTCGCGATGCCCGTCGTGAGCCCGCGAATCGCCTGAGTGATACTCAGGCTATCGTGCGTACGCATCGCGCGGGCACTCCTGCAAGTATCGAATGATCTTCGAACGCCGCCTTGACGACCGCGCCAGCGGCAACCACGGAGTTGCGACCTACGCGCGCGTTGCCAAGCAGCTTGGCGCCTTGTCCAATCCAGCTGCCTGCGCCGACCAAGATCGGCCCGCTCCGTTGATAAGGCTGCTGCATGATCGGCACATCACGCTGTGCATGACCGTGATCGCCACTGGCGAGCAGCGCAAATGGCGCCACCAGCACGTGAGCGCCCAGCTCGATGCGTGAGTAGGCGAGCAGATGAGCGTGAGCGTTGATACGCGTACCGGTGCCGAGCGAAATACCGTCGCCCTCATGATGACACTGGAGATACACGCCTTCATCGATGCGACACGCATCGCCAATCTGAATGCGTTCGGGACAGGAGATCCGCACGGTGGAGGGAATCGTGCGGCGGCGAAAGTGTTTGCCCCAGCGCACATCATTGCCGTATGCCGCGAACATGCGCCGGTAGCGCCAGCGGAAAAACAGCCAGAAGGCCACGCGGTCCAGAATCAGGAGCAGTTTCATCGCGCGAGCCAGCCCTGCACACGCTGCAAGTCGCCGACATATCCGGACCAGGCGGGCAGGCGATAACCGTAACGGCGTGTTTCCTTCCAGAGCAGCGCGAGCCAGATCGCGCCGTTGAGAAGATTGCTTGCCGCGACTCCAAATGCGCCAAACCATCGCGCCGCGCAGTAATAGGACACGGCGGTCAGCAGCGCCACGGGGAGCGTGACGCGAAGGAACATGCTTTTCACGTCACCCTTGACGTTGACGTAGGCAGCGAGCGGTGACGCGGCCGTCTTTGCCACAACGAGGCCGCCAACAATACAGACGAGATAGACATACATCTCGGAGACGTGATCCTGCCCGGTCACGAGCTGCAGATACGGTATGCCCAGTACGCAGAACGCCACCAGTGTAATTCCACCGATGTAGACCGACATGCGCAGAAAAAGATCGGTGAGTCGGAACGCTTCCTGTCGGTCGCGAGCGTAGGACAGCGCGACGCTGTTCTGATAACCCAGAATCGATGGCGCGATGTTGGCGACGTTCGCGCCGCTCAGTGCCACGTTGTAATTGCCAACTGTCGCGAGTGGCGCGAAGCAGGAGAGAAATATCGTGTCGGCGCGATAGACGAAGGTGGTGCACACGGACGTGAGATGCACCCAAAGCGAATAGCTCATGAGCGTGTCGCGAATGAAGGGAATACTGACATCCCGGCGGAACGAGACGCGGGAGAAGTCGAGCGCGAGAACGCGGCGCGATGCGATCCACCAGGCCAGCAGCAGCGCGATCATCACTGCGATGTCTTTAACGAAAAGATAAGTCAGCGTCGGCCACTTCAGCAGTCCGGCCAGCAGCACCAGGTTGAGCGAAAAGCGACCGATGTTGAGAGCGGTGACGAGCCGCTGCTGATATTGAGCGCTGGCATAAACCACGAACGGCGCCACGATCGATTCCGCAATTACGAGAGCGCCGACGGAACCCATCGCCCAGAGAAAATCCGGCTGCGAATGCATGGAGGCCAGCGCGGCTCCAAGGCCGAGCACGAGCAGACAGATGGGCACCGCTTTCGCGAGGTTGAAAGCGATGAAGCTCAGAAGAAAGCGCTCGGGATGGGCGGTGTGCGTGCGATGGTCCCGCAGAATGATGCTTTCCAGCGAGAGATTCAGAATCTGGATCAGCGCGCCGCAGCCCGCGGCCACACCCATCACACCGTAATCTTCGCGAGGCAGGAGCCGCACGACCAATACTGTCGCCGCGAACAGCGTTGCGGCGGCGAATGCTTTATCCGTGAAGGAGGACAGTATGTTGGTGAGCAGCGGCCGGTTCATAAGAACTGCACGCGAATGCGCCAGCGCAGCGATTCGCCCTTCGCGAGCAGCGCCATCGGAAAGGCGTTGGGATTGAACAGTCGCCGCACCACGCGCGGATACGGCTTGTGCTCGTTTCGATACCACAGGAAGGAGCGCACGCCCGGCACGCCGAGCACGCCTTTCGAGACCCAGGCCGGCAGCGCGCGTGTTCCCGCCCAGCCGTTGCAGATCTTGATGACTTCCTTATGTATGCGGCGCGGAATCATCCGTGCGTGGACGACCCATTCATCGGCGTGATCGCGGATGTAGAGCATCGGCGTCATCGTCTCGCCGCACTCCGACTCCTCCACATCGACGCGGGCTGTCATCGTGCGACCGATGAGTTGTGCGGATCGGGTGGAGTGCTGGTTGTATACATCGCTCGCGCGATGTTTGATGGTGTGGCCCGCGATGACGCCGCTATGAAAGAACTCCTTGCGAAAGCGCATGCGCACGACGAAGTCCATCAGCACGGTATCGGCGAGGCTTGTCAGAACGGCCGTGCGGCAGACGGAGCTGCCGTCTTCGATACGATCTTCGAGCTCGAGCTGCCACAGTCCCTCCGGCATCTTTACGAGGGTGCGGATAGACGCGCGTTCGGCGGCGGCGATGCAGTTTTCTTCGAGACGGGTGTGCCGGTAGCCCACTTCCGGCTCCAGCGAGAAGAAGCCATCCGAGTCCGCGGTTTCGATACCCCACGGGAAAATCAGGTTCGTTCCGTCATGGCGCAACTCGCGAATCACGCCGCGATCGATGCTCCAGGTCAGCATGGGGTGCCCAGGGCGGCGAAGCGTCGCCATTCCTGCATGAAGTGGGACCACGAATGCCGACTCAACACGTAGCGCCGCGCGGCGTTCGAATAGTGATCGTAGCGAGCCTCGATCTGAGGAATACGCGCCGCAAACGCATTGGCGAGTTCCTCTGGTGTCGAGTTTCCGGCAGCAATGACGAACTCCGGCAGCTGAGCGCGCAATGAGCGGCCGATGCCGACGTCCAGCATCAGAACGGGCAGGCCGCAACTCATGGCCTCGAGCGGTACGAGGCCGAAAGCCTCAAAGCGGCTCGGAAAAATCAGCATGCGATAGCGGCGATACAGAGCGGGCATTTCCCCGGCGCTGACGGAGCGAAGGAAGCCCAGCGGCGCGCCGGGGTGCTGATCAGTGACACAATCGATCTGCAGACCGCGACGCGCGAGCTGCTCGAGAACGTCGAATCCCTTTGCGTAGCGATGATACGAGCCGACAAAAAGATAACGGCCGGCGGGCGCCGACGCTGCAGCGGGTGAGAACGCGTCTGTGTCGACACAGTTTTCGATGACACGCGTTACGCGAATCCCCTGACTTTCGAGGATCTCGGCAACGAACCGCGACACGGCTACCACGCGTTTATCTCGTGCAGCCGCGCGCTGGATGCGGGCCTGCCACGAGAGCGAAATGAAGTGCCGCCATGAGAGGCCGCGCCGCAGATGATCCCGCAGGCCGCGATAAGATCCGTGGAAAAGGCAGATCGCGTTGGGGTGTTCGATCCCCCAGCCGAACTCCCCATTGGTCAGCACCAGATCGTAGTTTCCGACGGCGAGATCCTGATATCCGCAGGCGGTCAACGCGGGCAGCCCAAGCACGCGCTTCATCAGACGTATGCGGGTATTGCGCGGATGTTCAGGCCCTTCCGAAGTAAGATAGTCGACCGTATGTCCGTCGGCTTCGAACAGCGACTGGAGCATGCGATTGACCGACTCCACTCCGCCGCTGAAATTGCGGTAGGGCGTCACGATGAGAATTTTCATCTGCGCAATGCGGAGGCTAGGCGCGCCGGTGCAATGAAAAGCGGCCTGACAAAGAACACCACGCCCTCGATCAGCGCGAACAGCACAATGGCGGCAGATGCCGGATAGGGAATCTGCAGCCGCCCGCGTGCCCGCTCGAAATATTTGCGATAGAAATAGCTCGTGTAATACACCGTCCAGTAGTAACGGCGCAGGCGGTTGACGCGCTGGCCGCCCGTGGCGACTTCGGACTGATGCAGATGGATCGCGTGAGCGTCATTGGTGACGAGGATGCGATGCCCATCGAGAAAGGCGCGCATCTGCAGATCACTTTCCTCGCGAAAGCCATTGCCCTTGCTGTAATACGCGTCGAAGCCGTATTGCAGGAGAAAAGCCCGGCGCGCGAGAAAGATGCCATGCGTGAAGGGCAGCTCGAGATCGCCGTTGAAACGCGCGTCGCCATTTACCCGGAAGCGCAGGGTATCGAACGGCGGTTGTGAGTTCAGGCCCGCGCCAAAGCGGCGCACGGCATCTGCAAGCCGTTCCTCGCGCTGTCTGTAGAAATGCCTGCCGGAGACGATTGCCGCCGAGGTTTCCTCGGCCTTGCGCCGGCAGACCTGCGCATAACCGGGCGCGAGAAAGTCATCGTCGTCGCAGAACAATACCCATGCGTTGGTGCTGGCCTGTACGCCGACCATTCGTGAACCCGCCGCGCCACGACGCGTGGTATTGCGCTTGTATACCGTCCGCACATCAGGATATCGAGCGGCAAACTCGTGCAGCACCGTGAGCGTGTCATCAGAGCCGGCATCATCGACCACGACCAGCTCATCGACGTCCGCCTGCGTATACAGCGTGTCGAGGGTCTGTCGAAGCGTATAGCCGCGGTTATGTGTCGGGATGACGATCGTGATTTTGTCCGTCATCGCTGAATACCTGAGTGGACGCCGTATCGTAGGGGCCTCACATGACGCTTTCGTTGCGCAGGCTGCCGGCCCTCTGTCTGACGAGTGTCATCGCGTTGTATGACATTCATATGTGCGCCCCAGACGCCAGCCCCTCGCGTTTTACACATGTCTGTCAAAGCGTTGACGCATACCGTGACTAATTTCACGGGGTGGGAGCGCGCCGGGCGCATGGAACGACATGAATACAAGAAGCCTTCCTTTGCAGATGATGGGTCCGCGAAACACACCCTTGCCGGCGCTGCTGCTGGCGTGGGCGCTCGGATTGATCGCGTTGCTCGCTGTTGTCGTGGCTTTTCACGACTCGCTGGCGCGCATGTATCAGACATGGATGGAGCGCGAGGAATACAGCCACGGCATCCTTGTGCCCTTCATTTCCGCCTATCTCATCTGGCAGCGGCGCGAGCAGCTTCTCGCTGTGGAGTGGTGCGGTTCGTGGATCGGCGTCGTGCTGGTGGTCGCGGGCGCGGCGATGTATCTGCTCGGAGAGCTTGCTACGGTTTATACGATCGCGCAGCTCGCGTTCGTGGTCGTGCTGTATGGCCTGCTGCTGGCGGCGGCCGGGCCGCGAGTATTGCGCGAGATCATCGTGCCGCTCGCGATTCTGCTCTTCATGGTGCCGCTGCCCGAGTTCATCCTGAATAATTTCTCCGCGGAGATGCAGCTTCTCTCCTCACGCATCGGCGTCGCCGTGATGCGGCTCGCGGGCGTCAGCGTTTATCTGGAAGGCAATGTCATCGACCTCGGCGGCTACAAGCTGCAGGTCGCCGAGGCGTGCGACGGCCTGCGCTATCTGTTTCCTCTGATGACGCTCGGCTTCATCATGGCGTACATGTTCCGCGCGCCGTGGTGGAAGCGGATCACGCTGTTTCTCTCGAGCATCCCCATCTCGATCCTGATGAACAGCCTCCGCGTGGGCGTCATCGGCATCACGGTGGAGCACTGGGGTCCGGCGATGGCCGAAGGCTTCCTCCACGATTTCGAAGGCTGGGTCGTGTTCATGATCAGCGCGCTGCTGCTCGTGCTCGAAGTCATCCTGCTCTCGCGCCTCGGCGGTGCGAAGGCGCACTGGCGCGACGTGTTTGGTTTGAATGCGCCGGCGTCGGCTCCCGCAGCGACACCTCATTTCGCTTCCGGTCGTGAGTCCGACGCCGGCCCCCCGGCGCACGCGCCATGGAGAGTTTCCGCGGCGCTGGTGACCTCTGTTGTTGTATCAGCGCTGCTCGCCGTTGTAGCGACGGTACTGCCGCAGCGGGCGGAAGCGATTCCCGCGCGCGCGCAGTTTGCTGAGTTTCCTTCGCAGTTCTCCGGCTGGATGGGTCGTCGCCAGCCGCTCGAGCAGGTGTACCTCGACGTGCTCAAGCTCGATGACTATGTGTTTGCCGATTACCATCGAGTTGGTGGCGCGACGCCCGTGAATTTCTACACGGCGTGGTACGACTCCCAGCGCAAGGGACAGTCCGTGCATTCGCCGCGCTCCTGCATTCCCGGGGGCGGCTGGCAGATCAAGAGCATCGAGCAGGTGACGCTCAAAGGGGCGAATGTTGGCGGCGCGCCGTTGCGCGCCAACCGCGTGCTCATCGAGCTGGGCACCCATCGTCAGGTCGTCTACTACTGGTTTCAGCAGCGGGGACGAGTTGTCACCAATGAGTACCTGGTGAAGTGGTTCATCTTCTGGGATGCGCTTGCGCGCAACCGGACAGACGGTGCGCTCGTCCGCCTGAGCGCGCCCGTACCTCCGGGCAGCTCGGACGCCGCGGCCGACGAAGCGATCGAAGAATTCACGCGCGCGCTCGCGCCGGTGCTCGGAAGTTATATTCCAGGATGACGACGTGAGCCTCTTTCTGGCTTTCCTCGTTGCGCTGTCGATCACCGCCGCGCTGATTCCGCCGTTGGCGCGCTGGGCACCGTCGATCGGGCTGACCGACAAGCCGGGACCGCGGAAAGTGCATTCCGCTCCTGTGCCGCGCGTGGGTGGAATTGCCATGGCTTGCGGGATGCTGATTCCCGCGTGGTTCGCGCTCGAGCCCTCTCTGCCGCTGCAGGGCGTATTGCTTGGGCTCGTCGTGCTGTTGATCGTGGGCGTCTGGGACGATCGCGTCGACCTGCATTACCGCGTGAAGTTTCTCGGGCAGATCGTGGCCGTCACGCTGTGTCTCGCTGTGGGCGACGTGCGCATCGAGGCGTTGTCGCTCGGCGATCAGATCACGTTGCCTGCGGCGGTATCGTGGATCGCCACGTTCCTGTTCCTCATCGGCGTGACCAACGCGGTGAATCTCTCCGACGGGCTCGACGGCCTTGCGGGAGGCATGGCGCTGTTATGTCTGTGCGCGATTGCGCTGCTCGCCGCGGCAAGTGGCAACCAGATGGTGATGACGCTCGCGCTGATCGAAGCAGGCGCGATTCTCGGATTCCTCAGATTCAACACCCATCCCGCGCGTGTTTTCATGGGCGATGGTGGCAGCCAGGTGCTCGGCTTCACGATGGGCGTGCTCGCCATTCTCGCTACGCAGGGTGACGCGGTGCCCGTCAGCGCGGCGCTGCCGCTGCTGTTGATCGGCCTGCCGATCATCGACACGGCAGCTGTCATGGTCCGGCGGATGCGCGAGGGACGCTCGCCCTTCGCGAGCGATCGCAATCATCTGCATCATCGGCTGCTGACGCTGGGATTCTCCCATCGCGAAGCCGTTACCCTCATTTATGCGCTGCAGGCCCTGCTGTTCCTGTTTGCATACTTCCTGCGCTTCGAATCGGATCTGATGGTGCTGCTGACCTTCCTGACATTCGCCGCCGCGCTGTTGGGCGCGCTGTGGTGGGCGACCCGGCAGGGCTGGTGCGCACATCGCGAAGGGGAGCACGGGATAACCGTCGTCCTGCAGGCGCCGCACACCTTTGTCACTCATGCACGCCTGCCAGGTTGGGCGCTCGCCGTGATGGTCGCGAGCCTTCTGGTTTACGCGGGAGCCATCATCTTCTCGACCGTCGAAGTGGGTGAGGACGTTGGCACCTTGTGCCTCGTCATGCTCGTGTTGCTGCTCGCCTCGATGGTTTCGCGGGAATCACGCTCGTGGAAGTGGCTCGAGAGCGTGGCGGCCTATCTGAGCGTCGTGCTGGTGGTTTATCTCGATCAGACAGCGCTCGACAAGCCCGCACTGATGTCGAGCGTCTCCTGGACGCTCCTGGGGATCGCGGCTGTGGCCGCGCTGATCCGTTTCTGGCTCTCGCCTGCGCGCCGCCTCGAGGTGACGTCGCTCGACATGCTCGTCGTCTTTATCGCGCTCGTGATGCCGAATCTGCCGGGCTCGCTCGCGTTGCCCGCGCAATTCACGGGAGGGATCGCGAAGGCCGTGGTGTTGCTGTATGTCACCGAGATGGTGCTGTCGGCGGACTTCAAGCGGTCGGTGCCCCGCACGTGTCTCATGCTTATGTTCGGTGTGCTCGCGGCCCGCGGCCTGGCTGCCGGCTATCTGTAGTACACCCGTCACGTTTTCGTCATGCGTGCTGCCTACAGTCGCCAGCCCATGTTAGCAACGTTCAGAATCGCGGCGATCATCGCTGTCACGGTCCTCGGAATCAGCTCGCTCGCCGGTTGTGGGGGCGCTGATACGCGGCGCATGCGTCACATGGACCAGGGCCGCGAATACTTTCAGGAAGGCAACTTCGAGAAAGCGCGCGTCGAATTCCGGAACGCGCTGCAGATCGCCCCTGAAGATGCCGAGGCGCGACTCATGAACGGTCGCGTCGCCGAACGGCTCGGCGACATCCGCCAGGCGGCGGGAATGTATCAGGGCGCTATCGATGTCGACCCGGCCAACACCGAAGCGCGCGCGCATCTCGGCCGCATGTTGGTGTTTGGGGGAGCCGCGCAGCGCGCGCTGGAAGTCGTAGAGCCCGGTCTTGCGAGCCATCCTGACGATGCCGAGCTTCTGACAGTCAGGGGCGCGGCTCGCGTCCAACTGAAGGATGGACCCGGTGCTCTCGCGGACGCGAAGCGCGCTGTCGAGCTGGCACCGAACAGTGAGAACGCGGTCGCTTTGCTGGCGTCGCTGTATCGCCAGGCAGGCGAGACGAGCCAGGCTATCGAGCTGCTCAACACGACGTTGACCCAGCTGCCGAAGTCCATCGAGCTGCGGCAGGTGCTCGCGAATCTGTATCTCTCCGCGCAGGACCAGGCCCGGGCGGAGGAGCAGCTTCGCAAGGTCATCGAGCTCGAGCCAACAAAGCTCGCGCATCGCTATCAGCTGGCGCGGCTGCTTACCGCCACCAGGCGCATCGATGACGCCGACCGTGTCATGCAGGAGGCGATGAAAGCCGTTCCTGACAGCGACGAAGCGAAGCTCGTCTATGTGGAGTTTATTTCCAGCCAGCGCTCGCGCGAGGCTGCCGAGAAAACGCTGCGGGAATTCGCGGCGGCGAATCCTAAGAAGTACGGCCTGCAGCTCGGTCTTGCCACATTTCAGCAGCGCGGTGGCAAGACGGCTGACGCCATCGAAACGTATCGCGCGGTGGTTGCCAGGGATGGCGCGGGCCCCGATGGCCTCACGGCTCGCAATCGAATCGCGGCGATTCATGCAGCCCAGGGCCGTTATGACGAGGCTCGCAAGCTCATCGAAGAAGTCTTGCAGAAGAATCCTCGTGACAACGATGCCCTGACCCTCAGAGGCAACATCCTGTTGGAGAATGGCGATGCCGCCGCAGCAGTGGCCGATCTTCGCGCGGTTCTGCGCGATCAACCGAATGCAGTTAACGTGCGCAGGGTGCTGGCCCGCGCGCATCTCGCGAGCGGCGAGACCGGGCTTGCGGAAGAGAATCTGCGCGCCGCCGCGGCCGCTGCGCCCACTGATATAGCAGTGCGCACGGAGCTCGCGCAGCTCCTGGTGCAGACCCAGCATGTGGATGAGGCCGCGGAGCTGCTCGAGAAGAGCGTGCACGATGCGCCCACGGATCCCGCTGCGCGCGAAGCTCTGGTGCGCTTCTACATCAGCACGAGCAATCTCGAGGCGGCGCGCACAGCCGCTGCGGATCTGCAGACTTTGCGCCCCGATCTGCCGGCAGGACCTTATCTTTCAGGCCTGATCGCGCAGGCGCAGAAGCGTCCGGGCGATGCGGCGCAGGAATTCGAGAAAGCACTACAGATTCAGCCGGGCGCCCCCGATGTGCTGGCCGCGCTTGCGAAGCTGCATATCTCTCAAGGCGCGAGTGACAAGGCCTTCGCGCGCGTCCGTGAAGCGGTCGACGCCGAGCCGAAGAACGGCGTCGTTCGTAATCTGCTCGGCGAGTTGTATTTCACGGCCAAACGTTATCCGGACGCGGTGGAGCAGCTGACGCAGGCGAGCCAGCTGGCGCCGAAGTGGTGGCTGCCTTATCGCAACCTCGCGCTGACAAAGCTCGCGACCAACGATATGGCGGGCGGGATCGCGGCTTATGAAAGCGGCGTCAAAGCGACGGATCGCTCAGCCGTGCTCGTCACCGAGCTGGCCGCGTTGTATGAGCGTCAGGGCAGGATCGATGACGCGATCAGGGAATACGAGGCGCTGCACGCGCGCTCACCGCAGCTGGAGCTCGCTGCCAACAATCTCGCCATGCTGCTGGTGACTTATAAGCAGGACAAGCCGAGTCTCGATCGGGCTCGCGATCTGACCGTGCCTTTCGCCACGTCCGCCAATGGCTCGCTGCTGGATACGCACGGCTGGGTACTGTTCAAGCGCCGCGAATATGCCGAAGCGCTGCCCGTGCTCGAACGTGCCGCCGAGCGGGCGCCGCAATCCCAGGTGATCCGCTATCACCTCGGCATGGCGCAGCTCGAAGCGGGCCAGCATGCGAAGGCACGCTCGAGTCTCGAAGCCGCCGTATCCGGAAACACCCGCTATGCCGGCGTCGACGAAGCGCGCTCGGCCCTGGCTCAACTCGACAAGCGCGCCGGCTGAGCCCGGCACGAGCGGCTCGCCTCCCACCAGATCTCATCTGACAAGAAGATCAATCCGATGCGATTTCACGCCCGATTTCTGCTGCCCCTCGTCCTTGTTGCCGCGCTCACGTCAGCCGTGGCGAGCGCGCAAACGCCCCTGCTCAGCGAGGTGCGGACCATTACAGGCACTACAGCCGCGCCGCCCGTGGAACGCGAGCTGAACATCGCCGCCGCCGGAACTTATGAGCTGATGCTCACCGATCTGAGTTTGCCTGCACTGTTTACATCGCTCGATGTCGCTGTGACGCGCGGCTCGGAGATCGCAGCGTCTGCGAGCACTGCCGCAGGCGTAACTTCGAAGTCAGTAAGATTCGAAGCCACGGCGGGCGGCTATGTCGTCAGGCTCGTTGGCGTGCCCGCCGCGAGTAAAGGCGCCGGCACGGCGGGCGTAAAAATCTCGCGCGTCAGCGATAGTGGCGTGGCGCTCGAGCTCGTCGAGCCGCTGGTCTCTTCCGCCGTCGGCACGCCACCGAATCAGGCCATTCTAGATACAACGTTAGAGCTCGCCGAGGCGGGCACGTATGAAGTGACGTTGACCGACCTCGCGCTGCCCGCAGGGCTGACGCAGGCTATTCTCGCGCTGACACCGGTCGGCGGAGCAGCACCGATCGCTACGCTGTCAGCCTCTGGCGCAACCACATTCACAGCCGCGGCGGGCAGTTACAAACTCGTGGCCGCTGCGGATTCTCCGGTGGAAATCAGCGCCGGGCTCTTCAGCGTTACGGTGCGACTGATCGCGACCAACAAAGTGGTGTATGGCTCCGTAACGCCTGTGGGGAATGTGGCGCGGCTTGCGTCCGTCCCGCTCGCGGCGAAATCTTATACTTTGTCGTTCATGGATTTCGGCGTGCCCGCCGCGCTGGCCCAGCAGGGTGCGTTGTTATATCGCGCTGGAGAGCCGGAAGTGCGCGTGACGAGCGGCTCCCAGCAATTCATGGCAGTGGCAGGAGACTATGAGCTCTTCACCGTTGCCGCGCCGGCGTCAGCCGTAGGTGCGGGAAGCTATGGTGTCGAGGTTCGGCCGGATACGGGTGCTGCGGTGTTCAGCGCCGTCAAGACAGTCAACAGCTCGACGGCGATGAAGCCGGGGTTCACCTTCCCCGTCGATATTACGACAGCGGGTGACTATCTCCTGAAGGTGACGGATCTGCAGTTCCCCGCGGCGCTTGCCGCGCAAGGACTGCAGTTTGCCGCGTTCATGGACGGCGTTTCGATTGGCGCGCCAGCTCAAAGCGGCGCACCTGATATTCTGGATCTCAAGGCGTTGCCCGTGGGTCGCCTGTTCATCGTCGTCGCCGCGAAGCCCACCGCGCAGGCCGGTGGTGTGTTCGGCATCGAGCTCAGCTCTGGCGCGCAGAACAACATTATTTTCGAGACGACACAGGGCGTGGGCGCTCTGTTTGGTGTGCGACGACTCACCGTGGCGGCTGGTGGCACCTATCGCGTCACCGTGCAGGACATCGCCTTTCCCGCGAAACTTGGAGAGTTTTCCGCACTGGTCACGAGAGGCTCGACGCGGCTCGGCTCCATCTTCGGTGGCGGCTCCTTCGATGTGAGCCTCACGCCGGGCAATTACTTCATCAACTTCCTGGCCGTACCCGCCGCCGGCAAGGATTCGGGTACGTACTCCCTCGTCGTTGCTGACAAACCAGCAAGTCCGACGGTGACGTTGAGCTCGAGTGCCGCGCAGGTTGAGAACGGCCGCACGGTGACGCTCACATGGTCGAGTCAGAACGCCACGGCGTGCACGGCTTCCGGCGGCTGGAGCGGGGCGCGTGCCACGTCGGGAAGTGACGCGAGTCCGGCCATCACCGCGTCCACGACATTCACGCTGACGTGTGAAGGGCCGGGCGGATCCGCCAATGCCGCAGTAACGGTTTCTCCGGCTGCCGCGGCGGCATCCGGTGGAGGAGGCGGCGGCAATCTCGGATGGCTCGCCGTGCTTGGATTGCTCGGCGCCGTCGCTCGCAGGTCACGTACACTGCTTGCGTGACATCTTTATGACAGCCGTGTGAAATCTCAGCAGGAGATCAGCACGGCGGCCGCGTCATAGCTGATGCAGGCATCTCTGCCTGCATCGTTTTCAAGAACTAACATGAGAGATCTGCAGTCAGTCTAGACTGCTAGATGTCCGCGCAGCGGCGTTCATGATGCTGCAATAACAATGCAGTAGCCGTTTTGCCGGTTGACCGGCGCTCCAAAAGTTAAATACTAAAAGAGCTGCGCGCGTTCGCGCGGCGTTAATCGCACGGCAAATGCTGTCTTGCTGCTGCAACGAAGGCGCAAGAACTTTTGGTCTCTTGACTTTTGAAAGAAGTAAGCACTAAAAAGATACCACCCGCCAAACACGCGTTCGGATAACGCGGTAGTGACGGGGTGAAACTAACATCGCTCATCCAAGGATTGGAACAGGGTAATGAACAGCCAAAACTCTGGCAGTCGGGGCAATGCGCTCCGCCGCCTGCTGACTTCGACCGATCTGCGTTTTCTCATGGAAGCGCATGACGCGCTCTCCTCCGCCATCGCTCAGCAAAGCGGCTTTGAAGGCCTGTGGGCATCGGGTCTTTCAATTTCCTCGACGCTCGGTTTCCGGGATGCAAACGAAGCATCGTGGACTCAGGTCGTCGACGTCGTCGAGCGCATGGCAGACGCCACGCAAATCCCTATTCTCGTCGACGGCGACAGCGGCTTCGGCAATTTCAATAACGCGCGCCTCGCGGCGCTGAAACTGTGTCAGCGTGGCGCTGCCGGAATCTGCCTGGAAGACAAGGGTTTTCCGAAGATGAATTCCTTTGTGGGCGATCGGCATCCGCTCGCGGAGAAGGTGGAATTCTGCGGCCGGCTGCGCGCGGTGAGAGATGCGGTGCCGGCAAGTGACTTCGTGCTGGTGGCACGCGTCGAGGCCCTGATTGCGGGGCACGGTCAGGAAGAAGCGCTCATCCGCGCGCACGCTTATGCGGAAGCTGGCGCCGATGCGATCCTCATTCACTCGCGCAAGAGCACGGCCGATGAGATTCTGAGTTTTGCGCGTGAGTGGAACAACCGGCTGCCGCTCGTCATCGTGCCGACCAAATATTACAAAACTCCAACCTCGGTCTACCGCGATTCACACATTTCGACGGTGATCTGGGCGAACCATTCCATGCGCGCCGCCGTGAGTGCGATGCGTGCGATTTGCGGAAAGATTCGCGCCGAGCAGAGTATTACGAACATCGAAGGGCAGGTCGCCACGCTCGAGGACGTGTTCGACATGCTTCGCTACGACGAACTTGCGGCCGCGGAGGGCCGGTATCTCCCGACTCAGTCATAACCTTTACGCCCCACACCCGCACACATCGGCAAGGACGCCATGCTAGCTCAACGAACGACTCTATTCGGAACCTCAGGAACCGCCAGCGCGCGCGCTGCCGCCGCCGCGGCAGCTGCAAGTGGCAAGACCATCATAGATCTCACCGCTGGCGAGATATGGGCTGACCTGTCACCTGATGTACGTGCGGGCGCCATCGCCGCGATTACCAAGGGAATCAATCGCTATACCGACACCATAGGTCTGCTCGAGCTGCGCGAAGCGCTGGCGGAGACACTCGCGCGGCAGACGGGCCAGCCGTGGAAAGCGGATGAAGTGGCGGTGACCACCGGCGCCAAGCAGGCGCTCTTCAATGCGGCGATGGTGCTGCTGAATCCCGGCGACGAAGTCATCATTCCCGCGCCGTACTGGACGACGTTTCCCGCGCAGGTTCTGATTGCCGGTGGAACGCCCGTCTTTGTCGAGGCGCCGCGCGACACTTATCTGCCGCGTGTTGGAGATATCGAGGCTGCGCTGAGCCCGCGAACACGGGCCATCATCCTGAATACGCCCGGTAATCCCACAGGCGCTATTTATGATGCAGAGACTTTAGCCGGCATCGCGCGCCTCGCGGCCAGGCGCGATCTCTGGGTGATCTTCGATGAGTGCTACGGGGCCTTCGCTCATGCACCCAGCACACATCAGCACATTCTTGCTGTCGCGCCCGAACTGCGGGAGCGCACGCTCATCGTCAACGCTTTCTCGAAAACGCTTGCACTCACGGGCTGGCGCATCGGATATCTCGCAGGGCCGAAGCATGTGATCAGTGCAGTGAAGGCGCTGCAAAGTCACACCACATCGAATCCCAACGTAATCGCCCAGCACGCCGTGCTGGCCCATCTGAAGAATGGCGATGGCGAATATGAGCAAACACTCAGCGAGCAGTTGCGTGTCGCACGCCGGCAGGGGCTTGCGATTCTGGCAGAGCTCAGGCGCGTGCCCGTGCCGGCCGCGCAAGGCGGATTTTATTTTTACCTGGACATTTCGGCCCTGCATAGCACGGCCGACAACGTGGTGAACACGCTGTTGGCTGAAGCGGGCGTCGCCGGAGTGTCAGGCAGCGCATTCGGCGATCCGAACGGAATTCGGTTGTCGTATGGCATTCCCGTCGCGCAGCTCGAGGGCGGGCTGCGCCGCGTCGTGAAGTTGTTGAACGCCTGGAATTAACAAGAAAGGAGCTCTTGTATGACCCTGTCACCTGTTCCCCGTCGCGCCGTCATTCTCGCAGCCGGTCTCGGTACACGCCTGCGTCCATTCACTGATGAGCGGCCCAAGCCGCTCGTCGAAGTGCATGGTGTCCCCATTCTTCACAACGCCCTGCGAAATCTCGCAGCCGTCGGTGTCGAACACACCACCATCGTCGTGGGCTACCGCAAGGAAGTCATCCAGAGATCTTATGGTGTGGATTTCGAAGGCATGCGTATCAGCTACGCGGAATCGTCGGTGTTCGACCGCACCGGCAGCGCCTACTCGATGTGGCTCGCCCGCGAGGCGCTGCTCGAAGGCGACGCGTTCCTGCTCGAAGGCGATGTATTTTTTGACGTCGAGACGTTGAAGCGCCTGTTGAGCCGCAATGGCGACGTCGCGGCGCTCGATGTCTTCGATGAGACGATGACGGGCTCCGCCGTCGTGTTGTCATCGCATGGGGCGGTCACCGAGTTTCGCATGCACCAGACCGCCGCGGATCTGGGCCGCGAGCCGCTTTACAAGACGATCAATATCTATCGCTTTACCGCGGCGACGCTGCGTAACGCAATCGTGCCGCGCCTCGACGCCTGGATCGACAACGGCGGCACGAAGACATACATCGAGCAGTTCCTCGCCACGCTGGTGGCGGATCGAAGTATCGATCTGCAGACAAGTGTCTGCAGCGATGTGCGCTGGTTCGAGATCGACAGCGAGGCTGATCTGCGGACGGCCGAGCGCATCTTCGATCTGCTGCGCGTTCCTGTTCCCTCGGCGATGTGACGGAGACGTCCATGATTCGACAACTCACCGATCCTGCCAATGCCATCACGGCGACGGGGCTCGTCCTGTCCGTCGCGGGCATCCACTTCACGCTCTCCGGGCAGCCCGAGCTCGGCGTCGCCATCGTGTTGTGGGCGCTGCTGGCCGATCATCTCGACGGCGTCGTTGCCGCTCGCACGAAAGGCCGGGCGCCAGAAACCGGCAAGGTCGGCAAGAGCCTCGATTCACTGGCGGATCTCGTGAGCGCGGGTGTTTTTCCCGCGGTAGTGCTCATGACGATCAGTGGGGGAGCCGCGCTTGCGGTTGTTGTAAGCGCGGTGTTCCTGCTCGCGAGTGCTTTGCGGCTCAGTTACTTCAATGCATACGGGCTGACGGGTGGCCGCTTCATCGGTGTGCCGACCACGTATGCGGTACCGCTCACCGCTGTGCTTTTTCTGCTGAAGCCGCTCATTCCGGCGGAAATATTTCCTGCCTTGTTCGGAGCCGCGTTGCTGGTGCTCGCGGTCCTGCATATCACTCCGCTACCTGTTCCGCGAACCACGGGCGTGATGTACGGAGTCGTTACATTGTTTGCGGTCGGCTCTTCCGTGGCGCTGGCTTTCCGCGCGTTCGGTTGAGCGCAGAGTCATGGTCGCCGTTGCGCCGGTCCCTATCGCTCGTCATACCCCTGAAAACCGTGCGGTCGCCGCAGCCTGGCTCGTGTCAGATGCGTTGATGTTCGCCGTCATGAACGTTCTCGTGCAGATGAATATGGTCGACGTCGAGCCCCGCGTCGCGCTGTTCTTCAGATACGCGTTCAGCCTGCCGATTCTGTTCGTGGCGCTGCGATCCTGGCGGATCACGGTGACCTGGCCCATCGTGCTGTGCGCCGGCACGTCGCTCGCAGCCAATCTGGCCTGGTATCAGGCCCTGGCAAAGCAACCGCTGTCGGTATCGACGACGGTGTTCTATACGAAAGGCCTGTTCCTCGTGCTGCTCGCCGCGCTGTTTCTTGGCGAGCGCCCGCGCAGTCATCATATTGCCGCCTGTCTGGCAGGGCTTGCAGGCGTCGCGCTGATTACAGGCGTGGATAGTGCCTCGCTGCGCATCGGCGTGCTGTTTGTACTCGTCTCCGCATTCGCCTCCGCCGCCATGATCCTGCAGATCAGGTCGTTGAGTCTCAGCATGACGCCACTGCGGCTGACCTCGGCGCTCGTCCTGATCGGCACTCCTTTATCGCTGCTGTTGGCGCTTCCGGTGTGGCAGTGGCCGAGCGCTGGAGCACTCGCGAGCTTCGCGGTCGCGGCGGTGCTGACAGTCGGCATCCACATCGCCATCGCTAACGCTTACAAACGCAGCACAGTCTCCTCGCTCGCGCCGTTTGACTTCCTGCGGCTGGTGTTTGTGCTGGGGATCGAGATTCTGTTCCTCGGTCTGCACGCGCCATTGCAGGCGTGGGGTGGTGCCGCGCTCATTCTGATTGCAGTTGTCTTCAACACGATACGGGATAAGCGATGTCTGCCCACGCCATCGACCTGACCACTGCGCTGCCGCCGGCGCCACCAGAACTCGATCGCGGCCTGCAAAGCGCGCTCGCTGCGCTGGCTTCCGGCGCGAACCTCGGCGCACTGATTCGTCATAACAGGCCCGGTGGCCACGCCGCCGATCGCGAAGTGGGTGCATCGTGGGTGGGCCGACGGCTCGGGCCGGATCTCGATTCCGCTCGCGTCATCGTTACGAACGGCACACAGAGCGCACTGCTGCTGATGCTGCAGCATTACGTCGGCGCCGGAGGATTGATTGCGGCAGAAGCGCTGACGTACGTGGTTCTGCAAACCCTTGCCGCGCGATTGGGCATCGAGATTGCCGGCGTGGCCCTCGACGAGCACGGGCTCGTCCCGGCGGCATACGAACGGCTGTGCCGCGAGCGCCGGCCGCGAGCGCTCTACTGCAATCCAACGATACAAAACCCGACGACGTCGGTGATGCCGCCGGCGCGGCGCGCGGAGATCGCCGCGATATCCCGGCAATACAACGTCCTCATCATCGAGGACGATGTATTAGGTGCGGTACATCCGGAAGCACCGGCGCCCCTGGCAATGTTTGCGCCGGAGCGCACGTGGCATGTCACGAGCCTCTCCAAATGTTTCGCGATGGGTCTGCGTATGGCGTACCTGGTGGCTCCCAGCGCGACGGCCGCCACGGAGCTGGTCGATCCCGTGCGACGACTCTCGTGGTGGTTTCCTTCATCACTGTCGGCCGAGATCGTGGCGCGCTGGGTGGCGGACGGCACGGGGCGGCAGATCGCCGCTGCCATTCGTGCTGAAGCAGATGCGCGCCAGGCCATCGCCGCAGATCAGCTGGCCACAACGCTGCCCGCCGGTGCGCAGATGGCGACCGCTCCAGGCGCGCTGCATCTGTGGCTGAGTCTGCCTGCGATGTGGTCACGACAGGAATTCACAGCCGCAGCTGCGAAACAGGGCGTGCTCGTGAGACCGGCGAATCTCTTCGCGGTCGACGCCACGCCTGCGCCCGAAAGCATCCGGATTTCTTTGACAGGTCCCAGGACACGCGACGAGCTGCGGGCCGGTCTCGCCATCGTCGCTCAACTTCTCGAGCCCTGAGCTCGAGCCGATCATGGAGTCGATCGCTATGAACAACACGACAACTGCCGCTACGCGGTTCCAGTCTGATCTTTTCGATGGGGCGGCGTGGTACTTCGCACGCTATCAGGCGGATTATCCGCCGGCGCTGTTCAGGTTCTTGCGCGAGAACTTCAATCTGGAGCCGCATGCTTCCGTGCTCGATCTCGGCTGCGGTACGGGGCAGATCGGCGTGCCGCTCGCAGAAAGCGTCAGCCGTGTGGTCTGCGTCGACCCGGATGCCGCGATGCTTGCTGAAGCGCGCCAGTTTGCACAGCGCGAAGGTGCCGACAATGTGCAGTTCATCGAAGGCCACTCGGAAACCTTGCCGCGCGAGCTGGGCCCGTTCCGTCTCACGACGATGGCGGGTGCGTTTCACTGGATGGATCGACCGCGCGTGCTGCAAATTCTCGACGGCCTGCTCGAGCGCCAGGGCGGCATCGCCATCACGAGTCGCGAGCGCGAGAACTGTGTACCGGGAGACTGGTGGAACCGCTATCTGCGTTACGTGGAAGATTTCTGGGGTGGCTTCTTTCCCGCTGGCAAGGGCGGCGTGCGGCCGCAGCTTGCGATCTCCAACCGGCAGATTCTGGCGAGCTCACCCTTCTCGGACGTGCTCGAAGTTCAGCATCACTACGAGCATCGCTGGGCGCTGGATGATCTGATGGGTTATGTGTTCTCGACTTCGAAGGCGTGTCCGGGGGTGCTGGGAGAGCGCAGGCCCGCATTCGAAGCGGGCCTGCGCGAGTTGCTGGAAACACTGTCGCCGTCGCGTGAGTTCATCGAACGGGGTTATACGCTCACGCTTGCGGCCACACGTCCCTGATATCAGAGCTCATCTGAATATCAGAACTGGTGTGACGCTCTCACGTATACGACGCGGCCGCGAATGTCATGGCCCGCGAGGGCTTCGTAGCCCGGGCGATCGTAGTCGTTGATCGTGCCGTTGACGCGATTGCCGTTCGCGTCGTAGCGCGGGAGCGCGGGGGGATCCTTGTCGAACACATTGTCAGCGCCAACGGTCAGTGCGGTGGCTGAATTTGTCAGCCACTCGAGATCGAGTCGGTACTGCACGTCGGCGGTTGTCATGCTGCTGACCGGCGCGTTGTTGCTCTGATCGTTCTTGAATCCGTCGATGTAACGGCCCGTGACAGACACCGCATGCGGACCGGCGGACCAGCCGACGCGTCCGAGTGCGCGCCACCGCGGCATCGGGGCGAAGTTGTTGCTGAAGTTGCGGCTGCCGAGGCCGCTGAACTCTCCGCCTTCGCCGCCCTGCACGTCGAACTTCGTCACGTCCGTTGCTTCGACGCTGAATTGCAGCGTGCCCAGTCGCTCGAGGGGCAGGTCGTACACGGCTGACAGGTCGATGCCCTCGGCAATAACGTGTCCGACGTTCACGAACGACGTGTCGATCTGTAACACCGTGCCATCGCTCGCGCGCGTGATGCGCGGATCATTCGGAATGCCATCACTGCAGTCGTTATTCAATATCGCCTGGCCGGTCGCGCCGGGCGCGATGAGGTCGGTGTACTTGTAACGCCAGTAATCCGCGCTCAGGCGCATGGCACGCACCGGCTCCACGATGATGCCGAGGTTGTAGTTGGTAGACGACTGCGGCTGCAGATTATCGTCGCCACTGACATTCAGGATGATGTTGGTGGATACCCCGGAGCTCTGGCAGGTGAGTCCCTGCGGAGTGGGCGTCACCGGGTCGTTGACGAATTCCCGCGAAATGGCTGAAGACGTCTGACGCAGCGTTGGCGCCTGGAACGAGGTGCTCCACGAGCCGCGGAACGCGAGCCAGTCGAGTGGCGCGAAACGCGCGGAAAGCTTGGGATCGGTTGTTGAGCCGATGGGGTCGCCATACGACTCGTATCGCACGGCGAGTTGTACATCGAGAAGCTCGCCGAGCGGCACGCCGGCTTCGACGAATGCGGCCCACACATCCTGTTCGCCCGAGATGGGCGCTTCGAACGTGGCGCCGCGGCCTTCGCCGGCAGCGGTGAGCGAGTCCGGCGTTTCATCCAGCGTGGCCCGACGATACTGGCTGCCTGCCGCGATGCCGATTTCCTTCGCGAACAAGCCAGGTACGGCGCCGCGGATCACGGCATCGAGAACCTGCTGTTCCGTGCGCGCGGATCTGACCGCTGTCGCCTGAATCTGGCGCAGCGTCTGCGCGTCGTTCCCTGCAGTGCTGACGCCATCCTTCGGCGAAATCAGATTCGGGGTCACATCAGACGTGCCGAACGGGTTGAAGTCGCCGTCCACGATCAGCCTGTTGAGAAGATCCGCGTTGTATTCGAGCGGCTCGTTTTCCGTGAAAGAGCCCTGCGAGTAACCGTGTGAGATCGTCGCGGTCCACGCGTTGGAGATTTCGATATCCAGCCCCGACGTGACGCGGAAATAGTCCGTCTGCGCGCGGCGCTGGGGCGCGTTGTCGCCATTCAGTTCGGTGCCGAAGGGACGATAGGGCGCGGTCACATCGACCGCCGTATGAATGGCGGGATTCCACGCCTGCGGCCCGATGTAAACGAGCGCGCGTGGATTGTTGGGATCCTGAATAAAGAAGTTGAAGGGATGATTGGCCGGCACATAGATGTCGCCCGCTCCGGCGCCAACGATCGCGCCGTTCTGAAAGGCTCCCGGCCCCTTGGTGGATTTCGCCACGTTCTGCGAGAAGCTCGCCTCGCCAACGAATTTCACCCTGTCGCTCAGATCATATTTGAGCTCGGCGAAAGTCTGCACGCGCGTGAGCTCGGGGATGATGGACACCTGGTCGGCGAAGTCATAAAGACACGCGCTCGAATCCACGGTGCCGTTATCCCGGATTCGGAATACGCCGCCCGCGGCCTCGCAATCGGGGTCTGCGAAGGCCACCGCGTTCGGCAGGCGAGTGAAGCTGTTGCCGGAAGGCGTAGCGCGTCGATACGTCGACGGATGAGCCGTGCCCGATAACAGTTGCGATCGTCCTAACACGCCGTTGCCGTGCACACGCTCGACCAGCCAGTCGAAGTCGGTGCGATCGTTGCCATCCTGCGTGTAGTAAGTGCCGTAGAGATTGAACGAGCCGCCATCGAAGCGATTGCCCGCCGCGAAACTCAGCGAGCCGGACTGGTTCGACGCATCGGCAAAATCCGCGGAGAGCTCGAAGCCCTGGAATCCCTGTCGCGTGATGACGTTCACCACGCCCGCCACCGCATCTGAGCCATAGATGGCGCTGGCGCCGTCTTTCAACACTTCCACTCGCTCGACCATCGAGAGCGGAAACTGGTTGATGTCGACGAAGTCGCCTCCCGTGCGATCTGACACGGGTGCAAAGCCTGCGCGGCGGCCATTGATGAGCGTCAGCGTCGATGAAAACCCGAGTCCGCGCAAATTGAATTGCGCGGTGCCGGCGCGAGTCGACGCCTCGCTGTACAACTCGGAACCGGCGTTGCTGGGCACCGAGCGCAGGACGTCCACGAATTGCGCCGCGCCGAAATTCTCTACGCTTTCGCGGCTCAGCACCTGGACGGGAGAGGGCAGCGCGAAGCTGTCTGTCTTGAGATACGTGCCGGTGACGAGCACCTCGGTATCCGTATCGGCGTCCAATGCTGCCTGGGCGCCGCTTTCCAGCGAGGCACAGCACAGGAGCAAGCCCAGTGCGGGGGCCGTTGATCTATCGATCCGCATGTCGACCTCTGTTTTGGAGAACAATCTAGATGTCTAGACTTCATCAGGTCGGCGTGACGGCTTTGTGACATCACGAGATTGGATTACTGACGCGATGGTAGACAGCGCTCGCTCCACATCCGCTCGCTGCAGCGGGCTGCTGAGCGAAAGACGGATGGCTTCCGGAGCAGGGTGATCGTCCACCGCAAACAGCTTCGCACTACGGACCAACACGTCGCGGCTTTCCAGCGTGGTGACGATCTCCTGTTGTGTCATGGACGGCGGCAAGGGCAACCAGGCATGAGGGGAACGCGGTTGTGTGACGGCTCCATGACAACCGAGGATCTGACGAACGAGGCGCTCGCGCGCCGTGTTCTCTGTCGCGATCCATTGGGCAATATCTGCGGCCTGCCCGGAGCGAATCAGCTCGATTACAAAGCTCGCGACCAACGGCGCGGCTACCCAATGCGTCAGACGTGCATGACTGCCAATGAATTTCTGAGCGGATGCGGCGTCGGGTGCGACGACATGCGCGAGGCGCATCGCCTGCGCAATGCATTTTGTCAGACCGCAGAGATGCCATGTGACGTCAGGTGCCAGGGCGGCGAGCGGCGGTGGCAGGTTGTCATAGAGACGCCCGATCGGATCATCCTCGATCAGGAAAATACGGTGTTTTCGCGCGACTCGCGCCAGCGCATGCCGGCGCGCGAGCGGCATGGTGCTCGTGGTCGGATTATGAAACGTCGGGTTGCAGTAGATTGCGCCGACGTCATGGACCTGACACATCTCGTCGGCCGCTTCAGGAATGAGTCCGTCGCTGTCGATGTCGACGCCAACCACTTTCACGCCCGCGACTCGGGCAACCTCCGGCAACACGCCATAAGTCAGACGCTCGGCCAGTACCACGCGGCCTGGCCTGACGAGATGTTGTAGCAGCAGCACGAGCGCGGACTGCGTGCCGTTGGTCAACAGCACTCGTTGCGGATCCAGCGCCTCACCGAATCGCGGCGTCAACCATTCAGCGCCGATGCGGCGATCTTCATCCGTGCCTCCTGGCGTGCTCGTTCTGACCAGCACGTCGAGATTTTGCTGACGTGCGAGCGTCGCGAGCGTGCGCGCAAAACAGGCCTGTAACTCAGGAGGAACGGGCGGAATCGATCTCGTCAGATCGACCCGGTGCCGGGACGATTCCTGCGTGCTCATGGTGACGGTGCTCATGTGGCTGGAGTGCGGAGGCATATCGTCTGTCATCAAATGAGTCTAGACAACTAGAACAACGAACGGTAAGAATGCGTCCGTCATCCCCCTGCAGGACGCAACCATGGTTCTTACCCAACAGACTCTTCCTGAAAAACGACGCCCGCGATTGCGCGAATTGCTCGCTGAGGATCGGCTGCTGCGTGCCATCGAATGTCATCACCCTCTGTCGGCGATCCTGGGCGGGACGGCGGTGGTAGGTCGTGGCCGCGAGCGCCTGGAGTTCGATCTGTTATGGGCGAGCGGCTTTGGTCATGCGACCGCAATGGGGCTGCCGGATGCGGGCCTCGCCCTGCTCGAGCGCAGACTCGACACCATTGCGGACATCGCGACGGTGAGCGCAAAGCCCATCATTGCGGATGGCGATACAGGTGGCGACACGTTGGCGTTCATCTACCTGTGCCGGCGTCTCGAAGCGATGGGTGTGAGCGGCGTCGTGGTCGAAGATAAGGCGGGGGCCAAACGCACGAGTCTCGCGGCGCATGTCAGCCACGAGCTCGAGGATCCGGCCACCTTCGTGCGCAAGATCGAAGCGGCGCGGGAGTCATTGCTGACACCTGATTTTCTGATCTTCGCGCGTATCGAGAGTCTCATTGCCGGCGCGGCATTCGATGAATCCGTGCTGCGCGCCAGACAGTACCTGCGCTCGAGCGCGGACGGCATTGTCATCCATTCGAAAGATAAGTCGGGCGCGGAGATCCTGCGGTTCATGCGGGCCTATCGTGACCTGCAGAACGAGCTTGGCGTGCGCAAGCCGCTGGTCTGCATCCCTACATCTTATAATCACATCACTGGCGCCGAGTTGTTCGGGCAGGGCGCTCGCATCGTGATTCATGGCAATCACCTGGTGCGCGCGGCGTATCGCGGCATGCAGCTCGCGGCACAATCCATTCTCCAGCACGACAGATCGCTCGAAGCGGATGCCACCTGTGCCTCGGTGCAGGAGCTGTTCGAGTCGATTGGCGTCGACACGCCGGTGGCCGCCGGTCACACAACTGCAACATTAGATAAATAGAGTGCCTGATGCTCGCCGGCGAAACACAGATGGATAGGGACGGCATCAGCCTCTGGCGTCAGATCAGCGAGAAGCTGATCGACGAAATCAGAAGCGGCGCGCTGAAGAGTGGTACGCAACTTCCCGCCGACACCGTCATTGCCGAGCGATTTGGCGTAAACCGTCACACGGTGCGGCGCGCTGTGGGGCATTTGCAGCAGGAAGGCCTGCTTCGGGTGGAACGCGGTCGCGGCACCTTCGTCGTGGATGATGTGCTCGAGTACCGGCTCGGCGAGAGCACGCGTTTCACCGCGAACCTGCTCCAGAATCATCGCGCGCCCGCGCGTTCCGTGCTGGCGCTGAAAGAGCTGGCAGCTCCGCTGGTGGTTGCGCAGGCGCTCGACATTGAGCCCTCCGCGCCGTGCGTATTGCTGATCGTGTTGGGCGAATCCGACGCCTCGCCGCTCAGCCTGGGTCACAACTATTTTCCAACGCAGCGCCTGCCGGAGCTCCTGCATGCGTTGAAAGAAATGGCGACCGCGCGGCCCAAGGAAATCTCGATCACGCAGGCCCTGCGGGCCGCGGGCGTCGACAGTTATCGGAGGCGCAAGACCCGCATCGGCGCGCGACTGCCGACGCAGGAAGAATCGCGTCTCCTGCGCATGGCGCGCACGCAACCGGTCATTGAAACGGAGAGCATCGACGTGGGTGAGACGGGTGAACCGATCACGTATGCGAAGACCTGCTTTCGCGCTGACAGACTGCAGTTTGTTGTAGGCGACTGACCGACAGCACCATCCAAAGGCTTCCCGGAATGTCTTTGACTCTTCAGCCAGGAAAGAGCAGGGCGCGCCTGCTGCGCGCGCCTGCGAGCCGCTCATCGGTGCACATGCCGTTTTCCCTGAAGCACGCGCGCGTGGTTCTGCCGGACGGTGTACGCACGGTCTCCATCGTGGTGCGCGACGGCGTGATACATAAGATCGACGCTGTGCACGCTGCCACGGCACGTCGTATCGACTGCGATGGAGATTATCTGTTACCTGGCCTCATCGAGCCGCATACGGATAACTTCGAGCGCCACCTCGAACCACGTCCCGGCACCTTCTGGAGCGCGGATCGCGCCGTGCTGGCGCACGACGCTGAGCTGGCGAGCGCCGGCATCACTACTGCGCTGGATGCAATCACCGTTGGCGGTGATCTCGGCTCGGGTGCACGCGAGCACGTCTACCTCGATGCGATCTCGTCACTCGAAACGGCCGAGATGGATGGTCTGCTGCGTATCGAGCACCATCTGCATCTGCGGTGCGAGCTGACGCATCCCTTGTTGTCACGACAGCTCGAAGCGGCGCTCGCACGCCGCGCGCCACGACTTGTCTCCTTGATGAACCATGCGCCCGGCCAGGGGCAATGGACAGACGTCGAGCGCTTCCGGGCGTACTACGCGCGCCGTTACGGCATGTCGCCGGAAGAGATCGAAGTTCTGATCGCGCGCCGGCAAGCGGCCCGCGCCGAGTTTGCCGCGCCGAATCGCGAGCTGGTTCTGGAGATTGCCCGGCAGCACCACTGTGTGCTCGCAAGTCATGACGACTCGACGGTTCAGGACGTCACCGCCGCGCGCGGTTGCGAATGCAGTATCGCGGAGTTTCCCACTTCAGTAGAGGCGGCTCGCGAAGCCCGTCGTGTTGGAATGCGCGTCGTTGCCGGCGCGCCCAATCTCGTGCGCGGCGTGTCGCATTCCGGAAACGTGGCGGCCGCGGATCTCGCACGCGAAGAACTGATCGACATTCTGTCGTCGGATTATTGCCCCTCGAGCCTGCTGCACGCCGTGTTCATTCTCCAGCGCTCGTTCGATGTACCTCTGCATCGCGCCGTCGCCATGGTGAGCGCAATTCCGGCTCGCGCGCTCGGCCTGCACGATCGGGGCTCGATAGAGGAAGGCAAGCGCGCCGATCTCGTGCGCGTGCGCGAGACCTTGCGCGGTCCCGTGATCGTGTCGGTATGGAGCGCGGGGCGGCAGGTCGCATAACAGTATGAAAGGCAGCTCATGACCGCACTGGCGCTCTCCCGGATCGGCAAGATGTATCGCGATCGACCCGTGCTGAGAAATGTCTCTCTCGAGGTGGAAAGCGGCGAGTTCCTCGTGTTGCTGGGGCCCTCCGGCTGCGGGAAGTCGACGCTGCTGCGGATCATCGCGGGGCTCGAAATGCCAGATCGCGGCGACGTCGTCATCGACAGCCAGCGGGCGAATGATCTGCCCCCCAGTGCGCGCGATATCGCGATGGTGTTCCAGTCTTACGCGCTCTATCCGCACAAGACTGTTTTCGAAAACATCGCGCTGTGCCTGGAAATGCGGCGGCTGACAGCGACGCAAAGATTGCCGGGTGCTGCGCGCTTCTTGCGCACAGTGCGCGATGTTCACGCCGGGATAAAGAAAGACGTAACGCGCGCTGCGGAGACTGTTGGTCTTACAGCGCTCCTCGAGCGCAAACCTGCGGAGTTATCGGGCGGGCAACGGCAGCGAGTGGCTCTCGCGCGCGCACTGGTGCGACATCCGCGCCTGTTTTTGATGGATGAGCCGCTATCGAATCTGGACGGCAAGCTGCGCGCCCAGATGCGCGAGGAAATCGTGCAGCTGCATCGTAAGTCCGGCGCAAGCTGTGTGTATGTGACGCACGATCACATCGAGGCGATGACGATGGCGACTCGCGTAGCCGTCATGCTCGATGGAGAGCTTTTGCAGGTCGCTACGCCGGAGCGCATTTACTCAGATCCGGCGCATCTGCGGGTAGCCGAGCTGATCGGGCATCCGGCCATCAACGTGTTTCCCGGGCGCGTGACGCCTCGCGGGCTGGATGTCGGCTTTCTGCAATGGCCGCTTCATTTGGAACCCGGCCATGGGGACGCGGTCCAGATCGCGTTTCGACCCGAGGCTGTTCGCATCGAGGCTGAGCAGTCGGGCGTTCGCGAGGGCGCAAGGCTGCTGCGCCGGGATGCCGAGCGCGCGCCAGTTTCCCTGCCCACGGTGTATGGACGTGAGGTACCCCGAGTCGTGCACATCGAGCGCCTCGGCAGCGAGTCGCACATTCATGTGCGCGTTCCGGGCCACGATCGGCACCTCATCGCGCGCGTGCCGTTCGATCAGAGTTTCGAGATCGATCAGCGTGTGCAGATATCGGTTGCCTCCTCTGCAGTGTTGGTTTTCGACACGGAGGGCAAGCGGCTGTACGCGCGGCAGAGGACGTCGAACGGGCACTCGCGAAGCGCTGTTACGGATCGGCTTGCTTGAACTCCTCCGCGGCCCGCTGGCTCGTTCTGCCGGGCGTCCTGCTGCTGCTTGTCCTGCTGATCCTGCCGGCGCTGTCGGTATTCGCCATGGCGATGACGGATTGGGAATTCGGCAAGCCGGCGCTGCGCTTCGTCGGAATTCAGAACTTCGTCGAGCTGGCGGAGGATCCGGCATTCACGGCTGCGCTGATCAATACGGTGGTCTACGCATGCGTGGTGACCATGCTGACCGTGGGCATCGGCCTGCTCCTCGCTGTGATGATCGACAATAGCGGCCGTCTTCGTGATGCCTATCGCGCCATTCACTTTCTGCCGATGATCGCCACTCTCACGGCAATGGCGATTGCGTGGGACGCCATTCTGCATCCTACAGTTGGTCTGCTCAACGCGATGCTGGCCACGACGGGACTGCAGGGGCACAACTGGCTGCGAGACGATGCGCTGGTGTTGCCATCGCTGATGCTGATAGGCGTGTGGCACAACCTCGGGTTCGCAGTTGTCATGTTCATGGCAGGCTTGCGTACCGTGCCGGGCGAGTTGCTCGACGCCGCCGCGATCGATGGTGTCAGGAGCGCCTTCGACCGACTCCGCATCATTCTGTTGCCGCTGCTGGGGCCGATCGCCGCGTTCGTGCTGATTATTACAGCGGAGCGCGCGTTCTCTCTGTTCGATACGGTGAAGGTGCTGACGCGCGGCGGTCCTGGTCATTCGTCTGAAGTGCTGTTGCACCTGATGTATGTGGAGAGCTTCGAGCGGCTCCGCGCGGGCTATGGGGCGGCGATTACGGTCGTCTACATTGCCGTGATCGGCATGCTCACGTTCGTGCAGCAACGTGTCATCGACAGCAAGGTGCATTACTGATGCCGCGCGGGTCCTGCCTTCTTCGGCACGCGGTTCTCGCAAGCAGCTGTCTGTTGATGGCGCTGCCGTTCATCTGGATGGTGTGGATGTCGCTCCTCGCGCCGGGCGAAGCGAGCCGCGCTGTGTTTTCCTTCGATGCGTCCGGTTATGCCATCGCGGCCAACTACACCGCCGCCCTGACCAAGGCGCCCCTGCCGCGTTTTCTGCTGAATGGTGTGATCGTTTGCAGTCTGACGGTGTTGTTGCAGATCGCGGTCGCCGCGCCTCTGGCGTTTGCGCTTGCGAAGCTTCAAGTGAGATCGCGACGTCTGCTGCTGACGCTCGTCATGATCGGCATTCTGATTCCACGTGAAGTCGTAGCGGCGCCGATGTTTTTTCTCTGCTATGGCCTCGGGATTCTGGATACCTATGCCGCGCTGATTCTCCCCGGTCTGATTTCGCCGCTTGCCGTTTTTCTGCTTTATCAGGTCTTTCGCACGGTGCCGGATGATCTGTTGCATGCCGCCCGCGTTGACGGGCTGGGGCCGTGGGCCTCGTTGTGGCACGTGATGTTGCCGATGGCGCGTCCAACATTGGCGGCGTTCGCAATTCTGTCGGTGGTGGCCCGCTGGAATGATCTCTTCTGGCCGACGATCGCTGTGACCTCTATCGATCTGATGCCGCCGCCGCTGGGAATCATGGCGTTCCGCGACGAAGAGGCTGGAACGGACTACGGTCCGTTGATGGCCGCGGCCGTCATCGTCGTCGCGCCTCTCGTGATCGCGTTTCTGTTGGCGCAGCGTCGTTTCATCGACAGTTTCAGTGCGGCGGGCGGGCGATGAAGCGGCGAGCTTTCATCTCCATGCTGGCTGCCGGAGCACTCTCTGGCTGTCGTTCTCGCGGAGCTTCCGAAGCGCTGCAGATCGCGTTCGCGCCCGCCGCGTTTTCAGATATGTATCGTGCGCTGGCCGATGCGTTCATGAAGCATCATCCGGGCCGGCGTGTGAATCTCCTGCCGGCGCCGAACACAGAAGATCTGATGCAGCGTAACTTCCGCCTCGCGCTCGTCCGTAATCTGCCGGATGTTTCTCACGACGGGCTCAACATGATCCGCTTCTATGTCGAGCGGGGGCTCCCCGTCGCATTGAACGGCTTTCTCGCGAAAGATCGTGTGGCTATCCGCGCGCTCGGGGGGAGCTATGGCGGGCAACAGTACGCGTTGCCATTCGCCGTTTCGGTGCCCGTGTTTTATTACAACCGTGCGTTGGTGCGGCGGGCGGGAGGGGAGCCGTTTCCCGCAACCTGGCCGGGGGTGTTGGCGCTCGCGGCACGCATCCGAGATCGCAACGACAAGGCGCAGGGAATTTTCGTCGACTATCAGGCGGGCTCCGCGCTCGCCTGGCAAACGCTCGTCTTCAGTCGCGGCGGCAGCATGATGAGCGCCGACGAGCGGCGCGTGCTGTTCGACGGCCCGGAAGGATTATGGGCTGCGACCGTGTTGCGCGATCTCGGCCGCGCCGGCCAGATCGACATGTCGCGTGAGAGCGCTCGCCGCTCCTTCGCGGCGGGAACGCTCGGGATTTATCAGAACACCTCGTCGCACCTCAGAAACTTCCTGTTGCAACAGCAGGGCGACGCCCTTGGCGTGGCGCCGGTTCCCGTTGATCCGGTGCGCGGCCGGGTGCCTGCGTCTGGCAGCGCCGTGATGATGTTGACGAAAGAGCCCGCACGCCAGGCCGCGGCGTGGGAGTACCTGCGCTTCGCAACCGGTCCCATTGGGCAGACGATCATGGCGCGTCACACCGGTTATCTTTCTTCCAGCAGCGAGGCCCTCGAGCGCAGCGACCTGCTGGGAGAGTTTCTCGAGCGCAATCCACTTTATCGCGTGCCGTATGGCGAGCTCCCGCGGCTCACCGCGTGGTACGCGTTCCCCGGCCCGCGCAGTCTGAGAATCGCCGAGCAGATACAGGAGGTCATGCGCACGCTGCTCGTGGGCCGTACCTCGCCGGTCGCAGCGCTCGCGCGCATGCGCACCGAAACAGAAAAGCTTCTTCCGCGCAGCTCCGCTGCACCCCTCTCACTTCCCAAGGATTGATCAACACATGGCATCGTTTCTGAAACGAAGTACCGCCGCCAACAAGGCGCTCAAGGCTCGCATGCGCAAGGGCGAGGTCACGACGCTCATTCACAGCAGTCATCCGTCCGCGAGCCTCGTCGAGAAGCTCGGCGAATATGGCTTCGATTCCGTGCTCATCGACTGCGAGCATGGCTCGGCCACCGCGGAGCGGGTGGAAGAGATGGCGCGGGCGGCAAACCTTGCGGGCATGGTTTCCATCGTCAGGCCCGAAGACTCGATTCCCTGGATGGTGACGCGTTATCTCGAATGCGGTGTCGACGGTCTGATGCTGCCGCTGATTCCCAATGCCGCGGTGGCGCAGAGCATGGTCGATCGTCTGCGGTTCTCCGCGCCGTTCGATCATGAGGATCGCTTCCTCATTCTCATGATCGAGACGATCGAGGCCGTGAATAACCTTCCCGAGATCATGAAGGTCGAGGGAGTGGATGCTTACCTCGTCGCGCCAGGCGATCTTGCGCTCAGCATCGGCTGCGTGCCCATCACTTATGAATGGCAGCAGGGGCGCCGGCCGAAGGAAGTGGATGCGGTGGTCGATCGCGCCATCAGCACGATCGTGGATGCAGGCAAGGTCTGCGGCACGCTGGTCAACCGCAATGACGTGCAGACTTATATTCAGAAAGGCGTGCGTCTCATATACGACCACACCAACCACATGCTCGCGAGCGGCTCGCGGGAGTTTCTCGATCTCGTGCGTCACGCTCCGCGCTGAGCAACGTCGGCGCAAAAAAAAGCCCCTGCAGCGGCGGCGCTGCAGGGGCTCGTGTCCAGCCCGAGGGATGGAGTGGGCTCAGGCCTGCGCGGCGGCCTTCGCCTTCGCCACTTCGGCGATGACTTCATCAGCCACCTGGCGCGGCACCGGGTCGTAGTGCGAGAACTCCATCGTGTAAGACGCGCGACCGCTGGTCATGCTGCGCAACTGGCCGATGTAGCCAAACATTTCCGACAACGGCACCGTGGCGACGACGGCGATGTTGGTGCCGCGTTCCAGCTGGTCCAGGATCGTGCCGCGGCGGCGGTTCATGTCGCCGATCACGTCGCCCAGGTGATCGTTCGGGGTGACCGTTTCCACCTTCATCACCGGCTCGAGCAGAATCGGTGACGCTTCACGCAGGCCTTCGCGGAACGCCGCTTTCGCCGCGATTTCGAAGGTGAGCGCGTTCGAGTCGACATCGTGGTAGCTGCCGTCGATGAGGGTCGCGCGGAAATCCACCGTGGGATAGTGCGCGAGCACGCCATCTTCCTTCTGCATCCGCAGGCCCTTTTCCACGGCCGGGATGAATTCCTTCGGCACGGAGCCGCCCGACGTCTTGTCGACGAATTCGAAGCCGGCGCTGCGCTCGAGCGGCTCGAACACGATCCACACTTCGGCGAACTGGCCCGAACCGCCGGTCTGCTTCTTGTGGACGTACTGCTTGGTGATCTTCTTGGTGAAGGTTTCGCGATACGCCACCTGCGGCTCGCCCATCACGCCTTCGACACCGAACTCGGTGCGCATGCGATCGAGCGTGACCTCGAGATGCAGCTCGCCCATGCCGCGCAGAATCGTCTGCCCGGTTTCGCGATCCGTCTCGAGGTGCAGCGAGGGATCGGCGCGAACCATCTTGCCGAGGGCGGTCGTGAACTTCTCCTGTTCGGCTTTCGTCTTCGACTTCACCGACACGCTGATCACAGGGTCCGGGAAGCGCATGCGCTCCAGAACCACCGGGTTGGCAGCGTCACAAAGCGTGTCGCCAGTATCCGTATCGGCGAGCGAGACGAGCGCGATGATGTCACCGGCGCGCGCTTCTTCGACAGGGTTCGCTTCCTTCGCAAACATTTCCACCATGCGGCCGATCTTCTCGCGCTTGCCGCGCGTGGAGTTCTGCACCGAGGCGCCTTTCGTCAACACGCCTGAGTAAACGCGGATGAAGGTGAGCGCGCCGTACGCATCGTTGATCACTTTGAACGCGAGCGCCGAGAACGGCTCGTCGTCGGAGCACTTACGCTCGCCGATGGGGTTACCGTCGGCGTCGACCGTCTTGATGGACGCGACGTCGGTCGGGGCTGGCAGATAATCGACAACGGCGTCGAGCACCTGCTGCACGCCCTTGTTCTTGTAAGACGAGCCGCAGAGCACTGGCGTGAACGCGGAATTCAGCGTGCCTTTGCGGAGCGCCTTGCGCAGCACATCGGGCGAGGGAACGGTGCCGTCCGTGAGGAACGCTTCCATGGCTTCGTCATCCTGCTCGAGACAGGTGTCGACGAGCTCGGTGCGATAGCGGCCGATGTCGGCCAGCACCTTGCGATCGCTCGGCACGGTGATCTGCAGTTTGTCAGCAATGTCTGGCGTGAGGTCGAGGACCTGCCACTCGGCGTCCTTGTCGTCTGAATCCCACACCAGGGCTTTCATTTCGACGAGGTCGATCATGCCCTTGAAGTTATCTTCCGAGCCGATGGGCAACTGCACAGGCAGCGGGCGCGCGCCGAGGCGCTTCTTGATCATGTCGACACAGCGGACGAAGTTGGCGCCGCTGCGGTCCATCTTGTTGACGTAGCAGAGGCGCGGAACGTCGTAATTGTCGGCGAGGCGCCAGTTGGTTTCGGACTGGGGCTCAACACCCGCCACGCCGTCGAACACGACGACGGCGCCGTCGAGCACGCGCAGGGAGCGGTTCACTTCGATGGTGAAATCGACGTGCCCCGGCGTATCGATGAGGTTGATTTTCTTGTTGCGCCAGAACGCGGAGACGGCGGCGCTCTGAATGGTGATGCCGCGCTTCTGTTCCTGTTCCAGATAATCTGTGGTGGTGGAGGTTTTCAGATCTTTCGTATCATGGATATCGATGATCGTGTGCTTACGCCCCGTGTAGTAAAGGATCCGCTCCGTCGTCGTCGTTTTGCCGGCGTCGACGTGGGCAATGATGCCGATATTGCGGATGTCCGAAAGGGCAGTTGTACGGGGCATAGCAGGATTCCAATAAGTTTCAGGTTAGGTCAGGTGGTTGCAGGGATCGTGCACAGGCGCAAGCCGGGCTGTGCGCCCTGCGTACACTTGGGGAGGGGATGGTACTGGAAGTCGGTCCAGGCCTTCGACCGCTCGGCCACTTCTCCTGCGTCGAGGCATTCTAACCGAATTCGTTTCCCGGGCATTCAGCGCCGGCAAATGCTGTTCCAGTAGGGATTCCGCCGCCCGACTGACGACCCCGGGGAGGGGTGGTATGCCGCGGTCTGCGGCGCTCGCGGTTAGCGGCGCCCGCAGGCGAGACGCATCAAAATCACCTCGGATTTGAGTGAGTTACCCGCCGGGCGCCGGTCGCTGCCGAAAGTGGGCGCCATTTCGCCGGGGTGAATGCTGCGCGCAGCTTGCCGCCGGCTTCCGGCGCGAGTCGCCGGCGCGATCACTTCAATGGAGGCGGTCTTCGGCTGGAGGGGCGGGGGTGTCGCGGCTGATGGCCTGCGATCCCCTCAGTGCTCTTCCTTTGAGAGTCTGCCGGGTGCCTGAAGGCGTGTTTCGTCCTGAAGGCGGATGACTCCGCTGCTGATAACACGAGCCGTGATGCCGCCATGGCCTCGCATGATGTTGTAGCCGCCGGCGCCCAACGCTTCTTCCATCCGCGAGCACGGGTGGCACGGGCCGGTTCCTTCGAAGAGGGCGGCGCCGATGCTGAAGCGCGCTCCATTCAAGGCGAGCAGGTTGATGCCTTTGACGACGATGTTTCGACGCAGAAGCGCCGGGTCGATGCGGTCGCGCCCGAGGAGGCGCGCGATCACTTCGAGATGCTCCCATTGGAGCAGCGTTACGTGGCGTTTGCTCGATGCGGAGCCGGAGAAATGATCGCCGACGAGGCCGGCGCCCATGCGGGATTCGACGGCATCCACCTCGATCATCGGGGCGCGGCGCTCGGGCCGCACGCCGATCCATTGGACGATGCCTCGTTGGGGGAGGGTCGCCAGCAGGTCGTTCAGATTTGCTTTCAAGATCCTGGTGTCGGTTCGACGGGGGTTGGTGGGGGAGCCTGGCGCGTGGGTCATCGCGCTCGGGTCGGCTGTGCAGGATGGCATTTCGCCCGGGGGCGTCAATGCATTGCGGGTTGACGCTCGGTGCGCGGTCCGGGCGGAGATCTTCCGCGGGCTAAGTGCGCGCGGCCTCTGGAGAAAGCATGACGTTGTGGTAGGATGCGCGCCCGCGACGCGGCTCGGATTCGGTCTGTTCGAATCCGCACCCCAAGCGGGCCGGCAGAGGGCCATGAAGTTGTGGGATATCAGTTAGTTACTGATCCACGGGTACTCATGGAATCCACCCTCGGACGGCCGCCATCGATCCACATAGTGGAGCGGGCAAGGTCTCTTACGGTGCGCCCGTAGCTCAGTTGGATAGAGCGTCTGGCTACGAACCAGAAGGTCGGGAGTTCGAATCTCTCCGGGCGCGCCATATCTCGCAGTATTCTCTACGGCTATGACACCCATACTCGAAGAGGCAGCACGCGCTGGAATTGATCTGAGTCTCATCGAGGTTAGCCTCAGTTACTCATACGATAAGCGTGCCTATCAGCATCAAGCGTCGCTGGAACTCGAACGAGTGGGACGTCAGTTACGTGGTGCAACTGAACCGGCTGTTTGAATATCTCTGTTCCGTATCGGCGGCACGGCAGGGCAGACATCGACGTCTCCTCACACGCGATCAATTGTGCGGCACCGTGCGCAGTGCGGCCTCCAGAATCGGCTTCGCCCACTCCGGTGCACGCTTCAGTGCTTTGATATCTTGCGAGGCAGGCGAGACCAATCGGCCGTTTTCCATCTCAAGTACGAGCAGAGGGTCTGGCACCGTGCCGTCGGTCGCCGCCGCCGCACTGTTGTCGTACACCGTCATGTAGGCCACATGCGGCATGAGCCTGATGAGATTCAGCTGCGCCAGCGGATACCGTTCGCGAATTTTCTCGTCCGGAATAGGATGGCCTCCGGCCGCGACGCGAGCTTTGACGCGCGCGATATGCAACTCGGGCGAAGACAGTCCGCAGAACCAGATCAATACATCGTGCGTTTTCGTGGCTTGCAGAATCTTCGCCGCCACAGTGTTTCCGCCAAGTGTCGTCTCAAAGGCGTAGTTCAGTCCCAAAAAGGGCAATTTGGGCCAAACTGACGCAACCGGAACACCCAGAAGTCAGCCTCGGGTCGCGGTCCATTGAACAGTCGCGGACCCGCAATTGGGATATTCAGAGAAGATCGCCTGGCCCTTGGCCTGGTTGCGTGGAAGGAACACGCCGTTGATTTGCGTGTAGGGCCCGCCAGCGGCTGTACCGACGGAGAAGCCGAAAGCGCGATAGGACGCAGCGGTACGCGCGCACGGTCCGGGAATGCAATGCAGTTCAGGAGCCGTAGGAATGTTGATATCCAGAAACTTGCGGGTTCCGGAGCAGCCATTGAAATCGTACTCCAGGGTGATCGACGTTACCTTCTCATCTCGAGACACGGTAAAGGCTATGGGCCTCCCCTGAGATGTTGTGCCTTCCCACTCGCCAACACTCAGCGACGAGGCGATGGATATCGGCAACACAGACGATAACGTCCGGGGCAAGCATCCACTTTCGAGAAGAAATGCAGCGGAGAGAAACAACCAGCCCGCACCTGTCGGCCGCCACGCGCCCACCGCGCGTGGAGTCGTTGATTCTGGTTTCGACGGAAGCGGGCCGCGGGATTCAGGCGGGCGCGCTTTTCTTAAGTCGCAGATCGCAGATGTAAGGACTCGGCCGACTTCCAAGCAGGAACGAACCAACCCGTCTTTCGATTGCACGTTGCACCTCCTAAATGATCCAAGGCGTGTCTGTCGAAGGGTCATGCTTGAACGGTATTCCGGCCGCTATGCGTCCTGTCAAGCATGCTTCCTGGAAATAAGGAAGGGATCGGTAGCGTTGGAGGACGGCGTCGAGGCCAGAAACCGGTAAACAGTGGAAAGGGACAGACTCCGATGCAAAAGAATCGCGGGGCGAGAACCACAATCTGAAAGGGCACCGAATCCGAGATAACTCTGTTGAAGACTATTCCAGGCTCGCAAGTACAGCTTGCAAAGGAGACAAAGTGAAGCATTCGATGGTATCGACCAACGGCATTACGATGCATGTGACTGAGTATGGCGAAGGGCCGCCCGTCTTGTTCTGCCACGGCTTTCCCGATACCTGGCGTGGCTGGCGCAGACAGATCGAAGCGGTTGGCGATGCTGGCTTTCGCGCCATCGCAATCGACATGCGTGGATTTGGCCGCACGTCGGCGCCGAAAGATGCCTCGCAATATACGCCGCTCCACCTCGTGGGCGATTTAGTCGGACTTCTCGATGCGCTCGGCATCGAGTCGATCACGATCGTTGGCCATGATTTTGGCGCCATGACGGCATGGAATGCCGCGCTGATGAGGCCTGATCGATTCGCTGCCGTATTTGGCATCAGCGTGGTTTTCCGCCCGCGCGGTGACATGAGCTTTCTCGATCTACTGCGCGCCGCAGGCCGCGACGATTTCTATATGTTCAGCCAGATCAGGCCCGAGGCAGATGAGGAATGGGCTGATGCGGCACGCACCATTCCCGCGGCGCTGTACTACACCTCAGGAAGCCCGCCGCCGGCGGATCGATGGAGCCCGTTCGATCCGAAGCGCAAGTTAAGCAGAGCCGCGCCTATCGACGTGCCGGCCTGGGCAGATCCGGACGACGTTGCGTATACCATCGCGGAATTTCAGCGCACCGGGTTTCACGGTGGGCTCAATTACTACCGTGCGATTCAACTGGGCTTCGAACTTAGCGCGCCATTCAGGAACAAGAAAATCCATCAGCCGTCGTACTTTCTGCGCGGCAGTGTGGACGGATTGAAAGAAGTGCCGGGCTCGGCAATCGAGGCACTCAAGGAAGGACTTCCCGGCCTCCGCGGCAGTGTGGAGCTGGAGGGCGTGGGACATTGGCCGCAAATGGAAGCGCCGGCGGCCACTAACGAAGCGCTGCTTGGTTTTCTGCGAGATCTGACAAAATCATGACGCGGGCGTGACGTACGCGCCGGCGTGGCGCGATGGTTGAATCGGCTTAGAGGTCTGGCCCTAAGTCGAAGGAGCCTGAGATTCTAACCGTACGTGTGGAAGGCTGTGGACGCGACGAACACCGATGATGCTCTCCGCCGCGTCGTCCGCCGGGTGGCGCTGCTCAACCTGTCCTATTTCGGAGTGGAGTTTGCCGTCGCGCTGTCCATCGGCTCGGTATCCCTGTTCGCCGACAGCATAGATTTTCTCGAAGACACGTCGGTCAACTTCCTGATCTTCGCCGCCCTTGGCTGGAGCGCGGCGCGCAGGGCGCGGGTCGGCATGGCGCTGGCGGGCATCCTGCTCATCCCCGGCCTTGCGACTCTGTGGACAGCCTGGGATAAATTCAGTCTTCCCGTGCCGCCCGACCCCTTGCCGCTCTCGCTTGCTGGTGCGGGCGCCTCTCGTCCGCATGGCCGGTTCTTCTACTACGGCGCCGGCTGCACATAAACTCCCGACGTGCCCACAACAAACACCGTTCCGCCGTCATGGGTAATATCCATCGCAATCGCCCCAGTGCCGCTCCCCGGGCTCATGGGAATTCCGGCGCCAGCCGGAAGATACATCTGGTCGGGCGGGTTCAGTCTGGTATTCACATCGTAGCTGAGTAACGCGCCGTTCTGCGATCCAGCCGGAGCGTCGAAGGCATATACCGTCGAGGCATCCGGCTTGAAGACTGCAGCCAGCGTCGTCTCCGGCAGCGAGCCGCGGCCCTCGTAGTCAGCGCCAAGAACAGAAGTGGGCGCCCCATTCACGACGATGCGCGTGCCGCTCACGGCGAGGCGGTGGTTCACAGCCGGCCTGGCCGACCGCGGCAATTGCGACCGGTCTTTATCAGTAAAGGTGGACCTCAGGCTGCCGAACAGAATTCCACGTTGTGACTGGGTCGCGGAATAGAGATAAACAAACGGCTTGCTCGCCGAATCCGGCCGTCCGCCCGCCGTCCTCGGGTCCTGCGTCAACACGACCAGCGCGCCATCCGCGCTCACTCCCGGGTTGCCGAAATAGAGCCGGGGATCCAGATTGGCCTGCAGATTCCCAGGGGCCGAGTTCATCCTGAAGAACTCATGCGTGGTGGTCGAATACAACAGGATGTTGCTCGGATTCGCACCGCCCGTCGTCACGACGGCAAAACCGTCAGCCGCGACTGCAAGGCTCTGAATGTACGCGGTCCCCGCATTGATGAGCTCATCAGACGGGGAGTAGGTGCCCGTGCGCGCCAGGGTGGTCACATCCAATTCTGTTATCGATGTGTCCGTAGCGAGCAGCAGCCGCGCCCCGTCAGGTGACAGCGCAATGTCGCGCAGATTCGGCTCCGTCACGGCGACGGGTGCCTGCCACGCGCCAGCCGTGAACTGAAACTTGTAAAGTCTGTTGGTCTGACTATTCGCATATCGCGCGGCGACGAAGATCGCCTGGCGCTGCGCGTCGTAAACCATGCCGCCAATTTCCTGCGGCTCGGCCGGATACGTGAGTTTGCTGGCAGCGTAATTCGGTCGGGCCACCGCAACCAGCGAGCCCGTGAATGCGATCCCGCCGGAATTGATCGACACGGGGTAGGTGCCCGGAGGCAGCGCCGGATACGTTCCGGAAATCTCCTCACCGGGCGCGAGCTCCGACAACTTCATACTGGTGGCCGGCGTGTCACCGAGGCGAACCGTGGTCGCCTGCGAAAACCCGCGGCCACGAAGTGTGAACGTACCGCCCTCGCCGGCAGTGACGACGCGGGGCGCTACTACGTCACCCTGCACATCAGACTTGAGTATGTAAGTGACCTTCACCGTCTGCGGGCTGCCCGGCAGTTGGCCCGTCTTGCATGTCGGATCATCCACGCAGGCGGTGAACGTGATCTCACTGGAATACGTGCCGGCCAACTGAGTGTGCGCAGCCATGGGATTGGCGAAAGCGTCGATGGTCGGCGTCTGCCCGGACTTGCTGGAGTAAGTCAGCGAATAACTGATGCGCGACCCCTCAGAAATGCTCGTCACGATGTACAGCAGGCCATTCACACTGCCGTTGATCGTGATCGGAATGCGTCGCGGCTCTGGCGTGTAATTCGGGATGGGAGACAGGAGCTCGATGCTGGTGTCCGCGATCGCGAAAGTGGGCTGCTGACCCGCGGGCGGCGGGGGGCTGTCCGGCCCGCCGGGTCCGGGCGGCTGCCCTCCCGGATTGTTTCCCGACGGCGGCGGCGTCGGCGGTGAGGGATTGTCCGAGCCTCCTCCGCCACACGCGGTGAGCATTAAAACAATCGTGCAAAGGCCACACACCGTGCGGCTGACTGGAGCTACGTTCATTCTAAAGCGTCCTTGTGTTGGAACGTCGCACACGCCACTGCCGTGCGTTTGCACAGCAGTGGCGGATCGTTTCGTCGGGTGGCGCCCTGAAGGCCAGTGCCTTGCGCAGCGCCAGCGCACTCGCCCGAGTGCGCGGATGTGAACCTGGGCTGTCGACCAGAGATGTTATTTAGTCAGAAAACAATTGTTATCGTGCCCATGACGTCGCTGCGGTCGCTAGCAGAATCTTGCCCACTGTTATTAATGGCGGACAAACGGGTCGATGGTCTTGATCGTGCCGTCCGCGTTGTAGAACAACTCGGTCACTTTCACGTTACGAAGACGTGTTGTTCCAGAGAGTTGTGTGTCCGCATAGAAGAGCCACCAGCGACCGTCCCACTCGACGATCGAGTGATGAGTCGTCCAGCCCTCGACCGGCTCGAGAATTCGCCCGGCATAAGTAAAGGGACCGTACGGCGAGTCGCCAATCGCATACACGATGTAATGCGTGTCGCCGGTTGAATAGCTGAAATAGTATTTATTGTTGTACTTGTGCATCCAGGATGCCTCGAAGAACCGGCGATCATGGTCGCCGCCCAGCAGCGGCTTGCCGGTCTCGTCGAGAATGACAACGTCCCGAGGCTTCTCCGCGAACTCGGTCATGTCCGCGGTCAGCAGTGCGACCTTTGGGGTCAGCGCCGGCTTATCGTCGGCCTGAAGATCGGTCTTCGAGCCGTTGGGGTCATAAGTACCGGTGGTGTTTCGTTGCAGCTGCCCGCCCCAGATGCCGCCGAAATACATGAATGTCCTGCCGTCGGCATCGCTGAACACCGCGGGATCGATCGAGAAGCTGCCTTTGATGGGTTGCGGTAGCGCCTTGAACGGACCCACAGGCGAGCTGGACGTGGCAACACCAATCCGGAACGCACCCTGTTTGTCTTTCGCGGGGAAATAAAGAAAGTAGGTGTCGTTCTTCTTCGCGGCGTCGGGCGCCCACATCTGGCTCGCGGCCCAGGGCACGTCGGCGAGATCCAGCGCGACCGGGTGCAATGTGACGGGCCCGCCAATCCGATCCATGCTCAACACGCGGTAGTCGCGCATCTCGAAATGCGCGCCCATGTCATCTTCGGGTGTCGTGCCGTCGATGTCGTGACTGGGGTAGACGTAGATCTTGCCGTCCCAGATGTGCGCGGAGGGATCAGCGGTGTAGATCTCGGAGACGAGCGGCTGGGAGAGGTGTTTGGGGCCATCCTCCTTCGGAGGAGCCTCTTGAACTACGTTCGAGCTGCCGGCGCGATCGCCCTCGGAAGAAGAGCATGAGGCAAGCATGGCAAACGCTGCGCTCGCAATGACGAGCATCGGACGGTTCATAAATTCTCCTTGGGGGGTCGGTACCGGCTTACGCGCCCGGATCGTTACAGCTACGGGGGTGAAAAGTCTACGCCAGGTGGGCGCTCTGGCAGCCGCGTGACTTCCACCCGGCTCGCGGGCTGTGTAGCGTCGACGATATGACAACGAACACGGAAACGAGGGCGTCCGGCGTGCGCTCGCGTCTGGAAGTTCTCACGCCGTTGCCGACTCATATCACCCGGGTGGCGGTTACTCGGCGTGTATGGAGTGCCGCCTGCGTCGATGTCACAGAGTTTTGGGGCGACGGCGGCGAAGCCTGCCACGAGCTCTGCTATGAAACCGAGCTGCGTCTGTCGGGTTTGATGGAAGAAGTCGGTGGCCGCTGCGAACCGCGATTGCAGCGGAGCAAACCCTGTCCCATCGAATACACGCCACGCCATATGCACCTCGCTCCGCCGGGCATGACGGTCTGGGGCTACAGCGACAACGTGCGATACGTGCGGGATGCGACGCTGATATTCGATTCGCGCACGCTCGAGGCCCGGCTCGGCGAGCGGCTCGACAGCACATTGCTGTCGGTACCGCGTTTACGTTTTTCGGATGATCGGCTTTGGACGCTGCTCAAGCTTCTCGCGGAGGCCGTCCACGATCCCGATCCCTCCGCCCAGCTCTACGGCGACGGGCTGACGACAGCCATCATCGCAAGGTTGCTTTGCCGCCCGGTCGAGTCGAAGCAGCGGGATAAAGGTCTGGCGGCGTGGCAACTGCGACGGGTACGGGAGTATCTCGACGCGCATCTGGCGAAGTCCGTACAGCTGCCCGAGCTCGCCGCGTTGAGCGGCCTGTCGCAGGCGCATTTCGCTCGCGCGTTCAAAGCCTCGACGGGCGTCGCTCCGTACCAGTGGCAACTCGAAGCGCGCATCCGGCGCGCGCAGTCATTGTTGTTGCAGACGGACTCATCTCTCGACGACGTCGCGATGGCAACAGGCTTCGCCGATGCCGTCCACTTCGGCCGCACCTTCCGCAAGCTCATCGGTGTAACTCCCGGCGTCTGGCGGCGGAGTCGCAAGGGTTAGCCGCGAGCACCTCAGGATCAGTCGGTCAATCGCAGGATTGATCAGTGCCCGGCCGCCTGCAGTCATGTGAACATGCGCCGCACCCAGTAACTCAGGACTGTTGGCATGCCCGCAAAAACCGGACTCGACGCCTTGTTGCGACCTCAGGATAGCGTGCTGGTCCTCATCGACCACCAACCGTTTCAGTTCGCGAACCTGCACAGTCACGATCCGGCGATCATCGTCAACAACGTGCTCGGACTTGCGAAGATGGCGAAGGCCTTTGACGTGCCCACCATCCTGACGACCGTGTTGGAGGAGCGTGGCGGTTATCTTATAAAGAGCCTGCAGGACGTCTTCCCCGAGCAGAAGCCGATCGATCGCACGTTCATCAACACCTGGGAAGACAGGCGCGTCGTCCAGGCAGTGGAGAAGACCGGTCGCAAGCAGTTGGTACTGGCAGCGCTGTGGACGGAAGTGTGCCTCGCCATGCCTGCGATTCACGCGCTTGCGGAAGGATATGACGTATTCGTCGTGACGGATGCATCCGGCGGCGTATCCGCTGAGGCGCATGACATGGCAATTCGGCGCATGGTTACGGCTGGCGCCGTGCCGATCAACTGGCTGGCTGTAGCTTCCGAATGGCAGCGGGATTGGGCGCGGGAAGCCAGTGTAGCTGCCATCGCTGAGGTTTTGATGGAACACGGCGGGGCCAGCGGTATCGCGTTCGGTTGGGAGATGCAGCTGCTGGCAGGGCGCCGTGGGGCAGGGATGTAATGCCGCTGCCGGCTAGCGTTGCCGCAGCAACGGTAGCCGTCGAATGCGCTCGCCGGTCGCGGCGAAGATGGCATTCGCGATGGCGGGAGCGATCGGCGGGACGCCAGCCTCGCCGACACCGCGCGGCGGGCCGTCTGACGCCAACATGTAAACCTCGATCCGCGGCATCTCGTTGATGCGCAGGATGGGATAGTCAGCGAAGCTGCTTTGCTGAACCCGTCCGCGCTGGAAGGTGATCTGTTCATGAAGCGCGGCGGAAATGCCCATCGCGATGCCGCCCTCGAGCTGCGCCCGAACCATGTCAGGATTGACGACCGTGCCGCAATCGATCGCACACACCACGCGGTCGATCTTGAATGAGCCGTCCGTGGCGACGGAAACCTCCGCCACCTGCGCCACGAGGCTGTCGAACGGAAAGACGGCAATTCCTCGCCCGCGGCTTCGCGGCAGCTTTGTGTGCCAGCCTGCTTTCTCTGCCGCCAGGTCGAGAACTTTCTGAAATGGCGGAGCAAGCAGCGGGCGGCGAAATTCGTATGGATCTTTGCCCGCCGCATGCGCCAGCTCATCCATGAAACATTCGACGGCAAATGCGTTGTGCGTGCCGCCGACTGAGCGCCACGTCCAGACGGGGATTCCCACCTGCGTGGTGTGCAGCTCGATACGGAGATTTGGCCAGTCGTAATAGGGAAAGAAGAGGGAGCTGCCGTCGACGCCGTCCGCCACCGCCAATTTCTCGAACACGGTGCCAGTAAGTATCGACTGACCCACAACACGATGGCGCCAGCCTGTCAGTGCGCCTCGCGGATCGAGATCACCGGCAACACGATGGAGATAGGCGGGTCTGTAGTAACCGCCCTGGATGTCGTCGGAGCGGGTCCATATCACCTTCACGGGCGCGTTCATTGCTTTGGAGAGCTGAACCGCTTCGCGGACGAAGTGTCCGTCGGGAACACCGCGTCGCCCGAAGCCGCCTCCCATCAGCATCGTATGCAGCGTTACCTGATCAACACGCAGCCCGGCCGCCGCAGCGGCAACTTCGCGATCGAGTGTTTGGGACTGCGTGCCGACCCAAATCTCACAATGATCCACGCGCACGTCCGCCACACAGTTCAGCGGCTCCATCGGAACGTGTGCGAGAAACGGGAATTCATACTGCGCTTCGAGACTCTGCGAGGCGTTGGCAGCACTGGCATCGGCATCACCGCGTTCTCTCGCGAGCGCGCCCGGCTGTTTCGATAATTCCTCGTAGCGACGGAACAACGCACTGTCGTCGAAGCTGGCGAGCGCGCCTTCGTCCCACACGACGGTCAGCGCTTCGCGACCGCGACTCGCGGACCAGAAATTCTCGGCTACAACCGCAACGCCCGCCTCTATGGTTACAACTCTGCGAACGCCTGCGACGCCCAGCGCGGCTTTGCTGTCAACCGATGTAACTCTGGCGCCGAACACAGGAGGCCGCGCGATCAGCGCGGTGAGCATGCCGGGCACCTGCACGTCGATGCCGAACACCGCCTTGCCGTTGATCTTGTCCGGGGTGTCGAGACGTCGGACGGGTTGGCCGATGAGCTTGAAGTCGCGCGGGTGCTTGAGTGTTACTTCGTCGGGGGGCGCGGCCGTTGCCGCACGATCCACCAACTGGCCATACGAGAGTCGCTGCGACGATGGAATGTGGATGACGTATCCAGCTTCGGTGCGACAGTCTTTCGGATCAGCATTCCAGATATCGGCTGCTGCCGAGACGAGCATCGCTCGGGCTGCGGCCCCTGCTTTGCGCAGCGGTTCCCAACTTGACGCGACACTGGTGCTCCCTCCAGTAACCTGCAAGCCGTAGTAGGGGTGGTCGTACGCTTCGGCCACTGGGGCGGACTGCACGCGCACGCGACTCCAGTCCGCGTCGAGCTCCTCGGCGACCAACATGGGTAGCGCGGTGTGAACTCCCTGTCCCATCTCGGAGCGGCCCACGATGATCACCACAGATTCGTCGCTGCCAATACGAATGAAGGCGTTCGGGACGAAGGTATCGCCGTCGCTCGCGCAGCCGGACAAGCCGAGCTGAACCCCGAGTGTCAGCGTGCCGCCCACGACCGCCCCGACCCGAAGAAATTGCCGCCTGCTGAGATTGATGACTGCCATGGCTGCAATCACACCCTATGCGGGGTCGGCTGGTGTTGGTGGAGTGACGAACCGCAGGCAGAATGTGACGAAGGACAGCGGCTGAAATCGACGGTTGCGCCATGAGAAATCTCACGACCCTGATCGGTCCGCGATTGAGCGATCGCCTCCAACTCGCTGCGTTGTGGGGTGGCGTTGTTGGGCTGTCGCTCGTGTATTGGGAGACCTGCCGACTCGCCCACGGCGCACCTTCCATCGACCTGCACGAATCCGGTCTGCGGATGGTGGAGATCTGGTCAGGCTGGCTGGTTCTGAGTTTTCCCGCGTTTGAATGGTGCCGGCAGTGGCGCGCGAGTCGCGCCGGCCTGCGCCTGCGTCACGTGTTGGCGCTGATGGTTACGATCTCCCTCCTCGCGTTGTGCTGCGAGTGGCTGCTGAATGCGCTGCTGTCACAACATGGGGGAATCGAGCGTTGGGAGTCCGTCTGGGCGATGTTCAACCGTCGGGCGCTCCTGTGTGTCGTGGTTTCCAGCGCGATCGTATGGTTCGCGGTTCGTCCCGGGCTCGTCTGGCGCAAGCCGGCTGATTCACGGCCTGTCCAGGCACTTCGTCCTGACAGTCGCGCAACGACGTTGCAGGTGATGGACCGTGACCAGCCCGTTAGCGTCTCGCTCGATGACGTCGAGGCGATTCTGGGAGCAGAGAACTACGTGCAGATCTGCATGGTCAGCGGCAAGGAATACCTGCATCGCACGACCCTGGCAGGCATCGAACGGGAGCTGGATTCGGGCCGGATGCTTCGTGTGCACCGCTCGGCGATCGTGAATGTCGATAAGGTGAGCCACAGGCTGGCCGGCCTGCGCCTGCAGCTGACTTCGGGCCGAACCGTCCGCGTTGGCCGCACGTTTCGCGAGGCGTTTGAGCAGCGAATGCGCGATCGGTGAGCGTACCCCTCCCGCCAATTGCGTGATCTGCGGCGACCGCCGCCGCCCTCGTGTATGCCAAGCTATACCGATGTCCCCCGACCCGGTTATGAGCTCATGGAAGGTCTTGTTCTCAACACGCAACTGACGCTGGCCGATTGGCAGGCGTATCAGCAGGCGTCCAGCCAGCGACTGAGTGCCTCGGGCGTGTCGAAGAAGCTCCTCGCAGCGCAGATACTTGCTGCCGCGGTGGTCGTGGTCGTGATCTATCTGCGTACAGAGTACGCGACCCGCTTTCATACCTTCGAATTTCTGACGGGCATTGCGCTTGCACTGGGGCTTACAACGCTCACGCGATTGATGTTCGTCAGATTCATGCGTCCCGGTGCGGATAGCACATGGATGCAACCCTCGAAGATCACCTTCGAAGCGGGCGGCGTGCGCTCCGAGCAGCCAGCGGTCACGACCTTCATTGCGTGGACTGCGTTCCGTGACGTGACGGTTCATGACGAGCATGTGTTTGTCTGGCTCGAGCGCCTTGGCGCTCAGATTATTCCGGTGCGTGCTTTGCCGCCGGGTGTCAGCGCCGGGGAGCTTGCTGCGTGGATGCGCCAGCAGATGGGGATGGCACAGACGGCGCAACTTACGAATGCACCGCTGTCCGCCGCGGACGAACGCGAAGCGCTTTCGCCCCCGGCACTCATCGCCCGGCTCCTGACATTCCGCAAGGTGGATCTCAGAAATCCCGCCAGAATCAGCGACCTCTGGATCGCGCTTCCTGGCCTTTGTGCCCTGGCGCTGTACGTTGTCATCGATCGGGTGCGCTCCGGCTCGGACTCGGATTTCTACAGCAGCGGCTTCGCCGGCGTAGCGTGGTACACCGTGCTGGTCATGCTCATCGCGTGGCTGATCAGCCGACTTACAGCACCGCGCATTCCTTACAAAACAGCCGGGCTCGTGGTGGCCACGTTCCTGCCCGTAGCCGTCGTTGTTGATGCGCTCCTCACCCAAACGGTGTCGGATCGTATCTACTACTACGCCCCCCTTCTTCTCGTGGGGCTCGGGGCGGTTTATCTGACCCGGGCACTGTGGGCTGCGCAGCCTGCTCGAGCTGTCGTGCTTTCCATTCTGGTCGCGATCGCCGCGGGGCAGTTCGCCAGCCGGAATTATATCCCGACGAACTTCTGGTACGCGGCGCAGGCTGATGAAAATTCGGCTGCCGAGGATACAAACCCCGCCGACGAAACGCTCTACGAGCAGCCGGGCCGTGTCGCCGCCGAGCTGTCACGCATCGCGCCGCGAGTGGCGGGCAAAACCAACATTTTCTTTGTCGGCTTCGCCGGCTACGGCGATCAGAAGGTCTTCGCCGAAGAAATCAAGTTCGCCTCCCAGGTCGTGGGAGAGCGTTATGGCTCGGCCGATCGCTCGGTGTTGCTATTGAATGATCGTCGTGACCAGCAATCGAGTCCGCTGGCGAGCGTGCCCACGCTACGCAGTGCGCTCGCTGGCGTTGCCTCCAGAATGAATATCGACGAGGACGTATTGTTTCTGGTGTTGTCGTCACACGGCTCGCGGATGCCGCTGCTTTCTGTCGAGAATGGCATGCTCCCGTTGCAACCGCTGACGGGGGACTCGCTCAAAAGCGTGCTCGACGCATCAGGCATCCGCAATCGGGTCATTGTGATTTCGGCCTGCCATGCGGGCGCGTTCATCAATACGCTGAAGGACGATCACACGATCATCCTTACCGCCGCGGCTGCGGATAAAACATCCTTCGGCTGCAGTGATGATCGGGATCTGACTTACTTTGGCGAGGCGCTCTTCAGGGACGCGCTCCCGAAAGCCTCGAGTCTGCGCGCGGCTTTCGCAGCCGCCCGGGCTGCCATTGCGATTCGTGAGAAGGCGGAGGATGTCACCGCTTCCGATCCCCAGGCCTGGTTTGGCCCGGAGATGGAGAGGCTCTGGGCGCCTATCGAGACAGCGCCGACGCCGCCGGCAACGGTTGCCGAGGCGCGCTGAGAGAGGTGGGCTTGCGGTTGGCGGCCATGAAGTCCATACGCTTTGTATTGAACGTGGTGACCTGAATGGTCTCGCCGAGCTCGATGTAACGTTCACGGGTCTTCTCGTAAGGAAGCCACGGTGTTTCGCGACTGTTAGGGCTGCCCGTGCGCGCAAACGTTGCGATGGCAGAGGAGATGCGCTCCGCCAGCTGATTATCAGCAGCGGTCCAGTTGCGTGTCGGGCGAATGACGTTCATCGCCGCAAGGTTGTTGAAGAAGTAGGGCAACTCGCTGCTATGGTAGGCACCGACCGTTTGCGGGTTCAGGTCTGCGAACGTGACGCCGGGTGTGTAGGGATGCCGCTGCGAATATTCGTAAACATAGACCGGGGACTTCGCGCTCGTCTTGTGCGAGCGCGCCCAGGTGCGCGTCGCCAATGCCAGGCCGCTGTCGCGCACGGCCTGATTTCTCAGGGCCGGGAAATCCTCCTCAGTTTCCGCTGTGTAAAGTTTGAGGAAGGCTGTCGCCTTGTCCCCATAGCGCTGCTGGGCTAGCGCGGTGAATTCGCTGGGCGTGTTGGCGGTCATCAGATCGTTCCACGCTTCGTCTCGCGTGAAGCCCACCAACAGCGGTACATCGCGCTGCCTGCCTTTCTCGAAGGTGGCAGGAACGGCTTCCGTGAGGAAATATCCATCGATGATCCCGGGCGTCGTCAAGGCGTCGGGGCAGCCTGTTGCGCACTCGTTCTGCATTTCGAGGATGCGGTCCGCCGGGAGCTTGCGCAGCTCCGCGAGAGATTGGGCGCCGATCGCGGCCTGAAATTTGAGGCCCTGCTGCTCGCCATCCCGCAGCGGGATGGCGAATGCGCCTGTCGATCCAACAGTGCCGCTCATTCCCATGGCGCGATGGAACAGGCCTACGGTCAGCGGGCTCGCCATCAATGTATGGACGGACATGGAGCCGGCGGATTGACCCATCACCGTGACGTTGGCCGGATCGCCGCCGAAGGCTGCGATGTTTTTCTGTATCCAGCGGAGGGCTGCGACCTGGTCCAGTGAGCCATAGTTGCCGGAAGCGTGCGTCGTTGATTCGCGGGTGGCTTCCGGGTGCGCCATGTAGCCTAGTGCGCCGAGTCGGTAGTTGATGCTGACGAACAGCACGCCCTTCCGGGCGAGATTCTCGCCGTCGTAAAGCGGCATGCTGGTCGAGCCGTTGAGAAACGCGCCGCCGTGAATCCAGACGACGACGGGCCATTTAACATTCGGCGCGGCGGGAGCTGTGGTGGTGGTGGCGGCGGCCGGCACGGGCGGGGCCCACACATTGAGATACAGACAATCTTCGCCCATGGGCTCGTCGCCGAAATAGTGATTAGCGTCACTGATGCGGCGGCTTTGCATACAGGATGTGGGCTTGCGGACCGCGCTGTATGTGCCTTTCCATGGCGTTACGGGTTGGGGCGCGCGCCAGCGCAGCTCGCGGACCGGTGGAGCCGCAAAGGGAATGCCGAGCCACGCGCGCACGCCAGACGCGAGCTGTTTGCCTGCTACGAGGCCGCTATCGATACGCGCGGGATCTGCAGGAACAGGCTGTTCGACGACCTGTGAGAGGGCGGCCGTGGGTGCGACCATCGTCGACAGGAGGCTGCAGAGAATCAGCAGCGGCGCGGAGCGGAATGCTGTCGTGGGCATGGTGACGCTCGAAAGTTCGCTGTCCGGGCTTTCGAGTTTCGCACAGGGTCAAGGTGCGATTTGATGCACAGTTGGCAACCTCACACATCCACCACGGGGCCCGGCAGCTCGAGTGCCAGGCCGCCAGGCTGTTTTCGCGGCTTTAGAGCTTGATCATGACGTGGCGCACGGTCGTGTAATCCTCGAGCGCATACATCGACAGGTCCTTGCCATAGCCGGATCTCTTCATTCCGCCGTGTGGCATCTCACTCACCAACATGAAGTGCGTGTTGACCCACGTGCAGCCGTACTGAAGCCGCGCGGCGACCTGCAGCGCCTTGCCGACATCCGCCGTCCACACCGATGAGGCGAGACCATATTCAGAATCATTGGCCCACTCGATCGCCTGATCCGCCTCCGTGAAGCGCGTGATCGTGACTACCGGCCCAAATACTTCGCGACGAACGATCTCATCGGTCTGCCGCGCATCGGCCAGCACGGTCGGCTCAAAGAAAAATCCCGCCCCCGCGCCAGACTTGCCACCCGTCGTCAGCTCGATGTGCTTTACCTCCACCGCACGCTCAACAAACCCGGCCACACGATCACGCTGGCGCGCGCTGATGAGCGGGCCCATCTCCACACCCTCTTCATCCTGCGTGCCCATCCTGATGGAGGAGGCGGCCGTTGTAAGATCCGCAACCAGTCGGTCGTAGATTCCGGAGCCCGCGTAAATACGGCAGGCGGCCGTGCAATCCTGCCCGGCGTTGTAAAACCCGAAGGTACGCACCCCGTTCACGACAGACTCGAGATCCGCATCATCGAACACGATGACGGGTGCCTTGCCACCTAACTCCAGGTGAGTGCGCTTGATGCCCTGGGCGGCCGCCGCGAGCACCTTCTCTCCCGTCGCCACATCACCCGTAAGAGAAATCATGGAAACATGAGGCTGCGCGATCAACGACGTGCCGACGGTGGATCCCCGCCCACAGATAATATTCACCACACCGGGAGGAAACATTTCAATGATCGCCTTTGCCAGCTCCAGCGCCGTGAGCGGCGTTTGCTCGGAAGGCTTCATCACGACGGTGTTGCCCGCGGCCAAGGCAGGCGCGAGCTTCCACGCCAGCATCATCAACGGATAGTTCCAAGGCGCGATGGAAGCCACGACACCCACAGGATCCCGCCGGATCATGCTCGTGAACCCAGGCAGATACTCTCCCGCGATGGCCCCATGCTGCGTGCGGGCCGCCCCCGCGAAGAATCGGAACACGTCCGCAATCGCCGGGATCTCGTCATTCAGCACGGCAAGATAAGGTTTGCCGCAGTTCCGGGACTCCAGCCGCGCGTAAGTCGCCGCGTTGGCCTCGATATGGTCCGCGAGTTTGAGAAGCAGCGAAGCGCGCTCCTTCGGCACGGTGACAGACCAGCCCGCGAAAGCCCGCGTGGCGGCATCCACCGCGGACCTGATCTGATCTTCTGATGCCTCGTTGACCGCTGCGATGACCCCGCCCATTGCGGGATCGAGCACTTCCTCACTGGCGCCCTGGCCCGACTGCAGTCTGCCGTTGATCAGGAGTTGAGTTTGCATGGGAACCTCGCTTCCAGGCCCGCTCCTCGGCGGGTTTGGTCAAGTGATACGCCAATAGAATCGGGATGAAAGTCACCACCATCACCATGACCGCCACGACGTTGGTGATCGGCCGCTCCCGCGGGCGGAACAGCTCGTTGTAAAACCAGATCGGGAGCGTGCGCTCATGGCCGGCCGTGAACAAGGTGACGATGATTTCATCGAACGACAGCGCGAACGCGAGCATGCCACCTGCCAGCAGAGCCGTTCCCACCTGCGGAAACACGATGTAGCGGAAGGTTTGCCAACCATCGGCCCCCAGGTCCATGGACGCTTCGATCCAGCTGGTCGGCAGGCGGCGCAGCCGCGCCACGACGTTGTTGTACACAATCACGACGCAGAACGTCGTGTGCCCGGCGACGATGGTCCAGAAGCCCGGGTCAAAGCCCGCCAGCTTGATGGCGGAGAGCAAAGCGATTCCGGTGACGATGCCGGGAAGCGCGATCGGCAGCACCAGCAGCAGGGTGATGCTTTCCCTGCCCCTGAAGTGGGAGCGCGCAAGGGCGAATGCGGTCAGCGATCCTAATAACAGTGCAAATAGCGTAGCGAGGCTCGCGACGGAGAGCGACAGGCGCATGGCTTCCCAAATATCAGAACGTGCGAACGCGGCTGAGAACCACCGGAGCGTGAATCCGGGAGGCGGGAATTGATATGTGCGGTCTTCACTGGTGAAGGCGTACAGCACGATGACGAATACCGGGAGATGGAGAAACGCGAGGCCTGCGTAGGCTGCGAGTCGTGTTGCCAGCGAGGGCCGGTCAAAGCGCATCGAACGCTCCGGCGCGACGGGCAAGCGCGAGATATCCCATGATCAACACGATAGGGACGACGGAGAACGCCGCTGCGAGCGGGATGTTTCCGGCAGTGCCCTGCTGTTGGTAAACCATCATGCCGATGAAGTAACCGGGTGCGCCGACCACACTGGGGATGATGTAGTCCCCCATCGTCAGTGAGAAAGTAAATATCGACCCTGCCGCGAGGCCGGGGAGCGCGAGCGGCAAAGTTACCGTGCGAAATGTCTGAGATGGCCGTGCGCCAAGATCTGCGGACGCGTGGAGCAACGAGGCAGGCACGCGCTCGAGCGCCGCCGCGAGCGGCAAAATCATGAACGGCAGCCACATGTAGAGGAACACGATGAACATGCCGATGTAAGAGGACGATAGTGAGGGTCCGCCAATGCCCGGCGTGCTGAGCAGGAGATCGAGTGCGCCGCTGAGTCCTGTCGCGTCGAGCAGCCAGCTGAGGATGCCTTGCTTCGCGAGAATCAGGCGCCACGCGTACACCTTCACGAGGTAGCTGGTCCACATGGGCAGCATTACGCCGACATAGAAGAGCACCTTCATGCGGCGAGAGGCGTAGCGCGCCATGTACTGCGCAATGGGGAACGCGATCACGGCACATGCGATGGTGACTGCCACAGCCATCATCAATGTGCGCAGGATGATGTCGAGGTGGGCGGGCTGGGTGACGACTTGCCTGTACGTGGCAAGTGTCGGCTCGTAGACGATGCGAGCGGTGAACTCGTCAATGGCGTAGAAGCTGTTGATCAGGAGCGCGAACAGCGAGCCGAGATAGACCGTGCCAAACCATAGCAGCGGGGGAATAAGCAGCAGCGCAAGATAGAAACCCTGCCGGCGATAGAGAAATGTGGAACCGCTGCGCAAGAGGCCGGCGCGGTTGTGCTGGAGATCTGTGGTGACGGCGCTCATGAGTCCACGCTACTCGCGCCGCTGAGCGGGGCGATGTCATCCTGAGTCCAGCTGAGCTGAACGCGGTCGCCAATGTTATAAGCGTCATCACGGGCAAGCGACGCGACGAGTACCTCACCGCCATCGAGCCGCACATGCAGCCGGCTCGTCGCGCCGTGATACTGCACGCCCAGCACTTCGCCAACACACGCCAATGGCCCAACGGTGGAGGAGCCCAAGGCCATAACCTGAACATTCTCCGCACGAACCGCAAAGGGCGCGGCGGCGCCCGTCAAGCGCTCCGCGAGTGCGCCTTCGATAACATTGGCGCTCCCCACAAACCTCGCAACGAACGCCGTGCGCGGCCGGGTGTAAAGCTCTCGAGGCGTATCGAGCTGCTCGATACGTCCCTGATTGAATACCGCCACGCGATCCGCCATCGACAGCGCTTCCCCCTGATCGTGCGTCACGAAGACAAAGGTGATTCCCAGCCGCCGCTGCAGATTCTTCAGTTCGATCTGCATCTCCTCGCGTAACTTCAGATCGAGCGCGCCCAGCGGCTCATCGAGCAACAGCACCCGCGGTTCATTGATGAGCGCTCGCGCCAGCGATACGCGTTGCCGCTGTCCGCCCGAAAGTTGCGATGGCCGTCGCTCCGCCAGCTCCGCGAGCTTCACCAGATCCAGCATCTCCAGTGCGCGGCGGCGCTGCTGAGTCCTGGGAACTCCACGCACGCGCAGCCCATAAGAGACATTCTCGATCACATTCAGATGCGGGAAGAGGGCGTAATCCTGGAACACGGTGTTGACGCCGCGTTCGTAAGGCGGCAGCGATGTCACATCGCGTCCCTCGAGGAAAATCTGCCCGGTATCCGGCGCTTCGAAGCCCGCGATCAGGCGCAGGCTCGTTGTCTTGCCCGACCCCGATGGGCCGAGCATTGCAAAGAACTCGCCGCTCGCGATTCTGAGCGACACCTGACCCACCGCACGTACGTTGCCGTACTCGCGTGTCACGTCACGCAGCTCGACTGCGGCGTCGCCCGAGATCAGCGGCCACCCATTACGGCAACATAGTCAGTCGCCCAGCGGCTGTAAGGCACGCATTGGTCGCCCTGCGTCGGGCATTTCGCTTCCGGCGTGCGCCAGAACCGAATCTTGTCGACGCTCTCGAAGCCATTGGTCTTGCACCCTGCCGCGCCCAGCAGAGCATTGTTCTCGCAAGCAGCCGGCACCACGGGCACCGAGCCGAACCACGCGGCAACATCGCCTTGCACCTTCGGACTGAGCGACCACTCCATCCATTTATAAGCACAGTTGGGATGCTTCGCTTCCGCATGGAGCATGGTGGTATCGGCCCAGCCCGTCGCGCCTTCCTCCGGCACCGTGCTGGCCACCGACTGACTGTTGCTCTTCAGCGTGTTGACCTGGAAGGGCCACGAGCCCGAAGCCACGATGCCTTCGTTCGTGAAATCCTGAACCTGCACGCTTGCGTCATGCCAGTAACGTTGCACGAGCGGATGCTGCTTGCGTAACACCTCGAGCGCGGCGGCATACTGCTGCTCATTGAGCTCGTACGGATCCTTGATGCCGAGATCCGGTTTCTTCGCCATCAGATACAGGGCCGCGTCCGCGATATAGATCGGCCCGTCATAGGCCTGCACGCGCCCTTTGTTAGCTTTGCCGTCGGGCAGCTTCTGCGGCTCGAACACGACGCTCCAGGATGTGGGCGGCTGCTTGAAAACCCTGGTGTCATAGAGGAGCACGTTCGGTCCCCACTGATACGGCACCCCATAATGTTTGCCGTCGACGAAATGCCAGGACGCCTCTTTCAGGCGCTCGTCCAGCGTGCCGTAGGATGCGACCCTGGAAACATCGATCGGCTGCACCGTGCCGCCGCGAATAAGCCGAACCGATGCATCGCCAGACGCGGTAACGAGGTCATAGCCACCCTGCGTCATCAGCGCGACCATTTCGTCTGAAGTGCCAGCGGTCTTGACGTTGACCTTGCAGCCGGTCTGCGTCTCGAACGCCGTGACCCAATCGTAGGCTTTATCCGATGCACCGCGTTCGATGTAGCCTGGCCAGGCCACGATATCGAGCTGGCCCTCTGGCGCATCTGCAACAGGGGCTGCGGTTTGCGGCGGCGGCACTTCCTTTTTGCCACACGCGACCACCAGCAAAGCGACGGACAACATCAGCAGCAGGCGACGTAAAGCAACAATGAAGAGGTGCATACATGCTCCGTGGTGACAGGTACTCCGTACGATTGCGACCCAGTCTAGCGCCGCCCCGGCGAAGTGTGACGAACTATCCGTTTTCGTATGGGAGTTGCACAGCACAGTCTTAAGACTGGCGCAGAATCGTTCCGCCCCGTCGAAGTGCCGGCAGCGAGCAGGAACAACAATGCGAAGAATGGTCGTGTTAGCGATCGACGGGATCGACTGGTTTCTGATGAACCAGTGGGCGGCGGAAGGGCGCATGCCGGTCCTGCGGCAAGTGCTCGCGGAATCTCAGGTACTGAGATTGGGCGAAGCCAACCGGCCCCTGCCCGGATCGGTGTGGACTGACATCGCAACCGGCACTTCGGCCGCGACGCATGGTTACCTCTATGAGGAAGAGATTCGCGCGGGCTCCTACGAGTGGCATCGCGTCGATGCCAGCCGCGTTGCCGTGCCGCGCTTTTATCAGAGCCTGAGTGACAGTGGAGTGCGCTGCGCTGTAGCCGACTTCCCGGTCGATCAGCCCATCGATCATTTCAATGGCGTGCAGATTGTGGATTGGGGGACGGAATTCAAACGCTGGCGTTTCGAAACCCGGCCACCCGCGCTCGCCGCGCAGTTGATCAAGACGTATGGCGCGCATCCGCTCACAAATCATCGCACCGGCAGCGAGCTGCGGGACCTGCTCGACTTGCGGCATAAACTGAGCGCGGGCATCGACATCAAACGGCGCTTCGCGGCAGACCTGTTGGATCAGCGCGGCCACGATTTTGTGTTTTGCAATTTCAGCGAGGTGCACAAAGCGGGGCACTTCTTCTGGAGATTTCACGATCGGGCGCATCCGGGTTTCACGGCCGCCGAGCCGGGCCTCGTGGATTCCCTGCGCGCCTTGTATGAGGAGACGGATGCCGCAATCGGCTCAGTGCTGACGCATCTGACAGATCAGGACGACCTGATGGTGATGACGGATCGGGGCATGTATGCGGAGTATCGCGGCGATCATCTGGTCGATCCGATTCTGATGCAGCTGGACCTCGCCGTGCCCCGAGGTCGCAGGCCAGGCGGAGTCGAAAAGCCGTCGCTCAGATCCCGGCTCCTTGGGGGCAGCAACGCTCGCAAGGGATACCGCTACATTTCGCAGAAGATGATGCCGTCGTTCGTCAAGAATGCATTGCTGCCCATGCATCGCGCCGTGATCGGCGCGCCGCCACCGCTCGATTGGAAGAAGACTCGCGTATTCAAGCTGCCGACGGTGGGCAACAGTTATCTACGCGTTAATCTGTTGGGGCGTGATGCCTCGGGCATCGTTACGCCCGGTGCGGAGTATGAAGCGCTCATCGCGGATCTCACCGCGAAATTCAGCGCGCTCATCAATCCGGAAACGGGCGAGCGCGCGGTGGAGAATATTTACTATCCAGCGCTGCATTATCGGGGGCCGAAGGCCGCTGATCTTCCGGACGTCGCAATTTTCTGGAACTCCAATGCACCGATCAACGCGCTGGAGTCCGGAGATATCAAACTGGTGGCAGGCCTGCAGCCGGGGCCGCGCTCGGGGAATCACCGGCCAGACGGCTTTGCGCTCTTTCGCGGGCCGTCCTTCTCAACGGTGCGCGGTAATCAGGAAGGCGACGCGCGCCAGATCGCTCCTGCGATGTTGAAGTATTACGGTGTCGCGTGCCCGAAGCATTACGAGATGGAAGCGCCGGAGGCGATTTTCGGCCGGCTGGGCGGGGCGGCAATGTTGGTGCCGCCCCGTACACCGTAGGAGCTCCCTCAGTCTACGGGGAGCGAGCGTCGACATCGCGTTGCCGCCGGCTCTCTTGTGAATTAGCACGGCGGTAGCGCCACGACCGTGTTACTGGCGGCAGTTCGTCGCGCATGGCGATCCAGTAACGAGCCTCGCGGCTCACGGCGCCACCGCGGACGTGTCAGCCGGGGCGGCGGATTTCGCTTCCGGCACGTAGATCAGCCTGCCATCCGCGAGTTTGTAAGTCACGCCCGCCTTGACGCCCTGGCCTTCGCCCATCTCGCTGCTGGCTTCGTAGCGGCGCAGCTCCTCGCCGTCTTTGACGATCATTCTCTGGTCGGCCCGGCTTGAGAAAGGGTTCAGCGGATTGCGCACGATGATGATCAGCAGAATGCCGATCACGACCATGAACAGATCGATGAGATTCACGAGCGACAGGATCGGATCATCCGCCTCGTCGGCCTCGAGAAAGCGGCTCATGCGGCCTCCCGAATGCGCTCGATATCTCGCAGTTCCTGCAGGAGCCAGCGCCGCCGCACCGTCAGAATAAAGAACGTAATGCTCGCGCTAACCAGCGCGAGAATCACCGCGGAGAACGCTACGACGAGATTATCGCCGATGCCCTGCGCATCGCTGCGCGTGAGGGCGAGGAGCGCGGGACCCATCGGGATCATCGTGGCGACGAGGCCCAACATCGGGGCGCTGCGGGACGTGATTCGCAGCCACTCCAGTTGATGCATGATCCACAGCTCGAGATCATCGCTCGTCATCGCGTGGCGGGTGTGCTGAGTTGCAAGCCGCGAGCGATAGGAGCCGCGCCTGCGCTGCCAGGCCTCCATGATGAAGCCGCCGAGCGCCACGAAGGCATACACCAGCGCCGCGAGAATCAGCAGCAATACCGGCGTGAGAAACAGGCGGGTCAGATCGTACAGGGTGCTTTCGAGATTGTTCATATCAGGTCGTTCCGGGTGCGGGGGTTTTGAGATGGACATCGCTGCTGTTGCGAATCTGCAGAAGACCGCCGGCGAGCAGGGAAGCTAACAATGCAGATAAGGCGACCCAGATTCGCCACGGCTGCTCCTTGGGAGGCGCCTCGTCGCTGCTCTCTTGCATGACCTGACCGCGGATCTGTTCCGCCGCGGCTTCAGGCGTGTTGGTCGTGGTCTGCCCGGCCTGAGTTCCCTGCACAGAGGGAGCGGCACCTGACGCGGGTGGCGCGGTGCCGGGCGATAGCCCGAAGCCCACTGCCATCTGCTCGGCATGAGCGCGAGTGATCTCCGCGCCCGTGGTAGTGCCGCCTGCTGCAAGTTGTTGCCAGCGCTGTGTAATCTCACGTCGGGTCTGTTCGCTTGCGTCCCAGTACCCCTTGCGGATCGCCTCGAGCATCCGTTCGAGCACCTGAGCCTGTGCCATGGGATTGTGCTTCTCGAACCATTGCTGCATGTCGAGCTGGTATTTATCCATCACGTAGACGTCGTGCATTGCCTGCCATTGGTCCGCGCGAACGGTGCTGCGATCCATTGCCTGCCAGCCCCAGAGGTTGTTGGTGGTGTCTACGACCTCGAGCGTTCCCGCGTAGCCTTCCTGCTGCATGGCCTTGATCCATTGCGGATTGAGATAACGCGTCCGCATCTCATCCGAGAGGAAGCGGGCGGCGGTCGTCATTCTGGCCTTGGGCTGTCGCAGGTCTGCGATATAAAGATCAGGACTTGCGCCGTTGAGATGGCGAACCGCGAGCGACAGGCCGCCCAGGAACTGATAAGGATCGTCGCCGGTGAGCACGCCGTACAAGTTCGAGGAACGCGAGAGCACCGCGGCCTGCACGCCCTTGAGTTGCTCGGCATAGGCGTTTACGCCCGCGGTCTTGACGCCCCAGCTGTTCTTCCCTGCGCCGTACGCATACTGCAGACGGGAGAGATATTGCTCGGCGAGCGGCGCGTCGTTCTCCCAGGATGTTGAATCGAGAGCCGCATCTGACAATCCCACACCGTAATCGCCGGGCTGATTGCCGAACAGCCGGGTGGCGGCGAGTTGTCGCGCCTGCGTGGCATCCAGCCCCTTTGCCTGAAGGTTCTTCGTAGCGGAGCGGGTGTTGGTGGCGATGATGTTGCCGGGCTCGTCCAGTTGCGAGAGGCGCTCCGTTGCATCGGCGAGCAGGCGCATGAAGGTCTCGAACTGATCGCGGTACGCACCCGTGACCTGTACCACCGCGTCGATGCGGGGCCGACCCAGCTCGGCGGCGGGAATAATCTCCAGCGCGACGACACGTCCGCCTTTATCCCACAGCGGCCGGAGCCCCATCGCGTGCAGGATCTGACTTTCCGTAATGCCCATGTGGCGCATGGCTTCAACCGACCAGAGGCTGAAGGCAAGCTTCTGTGGCGCCTTGCCGGCATGCTTGCTCCGGTAGTCGTTGATCAGATCCTGAAGGGCGTCATCAGCCGCGTCATACGCGCTGCGTGTCGGCAGCTTGTCTGGCTCGAAGCCGTAGAGATTGCGACCGTTGGGGACATCTGGATTGCGCACGGGATCGCCACCCGAGCCGGGCGCAATGAAATGGCCTGACAGCCCGGCCAGCAGCGCGGGCAATTCCTGATTGTCCGCGAGATGCCGATCGAGCTCGATGCCACGCTGGATCAACGCCCGCAGCCCGGCGTCGCTGATCTCTGCCAGCGGCGCTCTATCCTGCACATATCGCTTCAGAAGTTTATAAGGTGGCGTGGCTCCCAGCTCCGCGAAGTCGCGAGACGCAACTTCGTTGACGGCGTCCGGTGGTGGCGAGGCGGCAGCTGAGCCATGCCCGGCGTGAGCGTTTCCCGAGCCGCTGTGTGTAACCGGCGCAGCCGAGAGGGCGGCAGCCGAGAAGTCATCGCCGAGCTGTTGAACCACTGTGCTCAGTCGCTGATCGGCGCTCGCAGAGTGGCCAAGCGTGTGCAGTCCCAACGGCACGCTGCGTTTGGCGAGCTCATGGAGATGATCGTGCAGCACTTTGAGAAAGCGCTCGAAGTCCTTGCGCATGGCGTCTTCGGTCCAGCCCACGTCCTTGTTCATGTTGTTTGCGATGACCATCCTGCGCAGCCGCTCGGCTGTGCGATCACGAACAGCCCCTTCATCCAGCTGGATATATTCGTGAAGCACGGCATGTATGTCTGCCAGCTCCTTATAGAGACCAGAAGGCGCAAACGGTGGCGTCTGATGGCTGATGATCACCGCGCGGCCACGGCGCTTTGCCTGCAGCGCTTCGCCTATGTTGTCCTGTATGTAGGGATAGAACACGGGCAGATCACCAACGGCGAGCAGCGGATAATCGTCGACTGACAGGCCGCGATCCTTGCCCGGCAGCCACTCCTGCGTTCCGTGTGTTCCAAAATGAATCAGCGCGTGCGGCGTAAGAGCTTCCCGTAGATAAAGATAAGCTGCGAGGTAATGGTGGTTAGGCGGAACCGCCGCGTCGTGATAAGCAGCACCCGGCTCGCCACCACGCGGCAACTGCGGCATCACTACGAGTTTGCCGAGCTGCCAGCGAGGAATGACAAACTGCCGTTCGCCGCGCACCGTGCGTACGGCCCAGTGTTTGTCAGGGTCTCCCCAGCGAGTGTTGATCTCATCCCGTCTCACGGCGGGGAGCGTCGCCACCCACTGTCGATAACGTCGCACGGGAAATGTGTCGGCCAGCCCCTTCTTCAGCAGGTCATCCAGCTGCTCGTGCTTGTAAAGTACGCCGAGCATCGCCTGGCCAGCGTCGATCACGTTCTGTTCGCTGGTGGGCGGTATGTCGTAGCCCGCAGCGTGGAGCGACTTCGTCAACGCCTCGAGACTGCGCGGCACGTTGAGATTCGACGCAGACAGGTTTTTCTCGCCAGGTGGATAGTTCCAGAAAAGCAGGGCCAGTTTCTTGCCGGCATTGGGCGTGCGCCGGAGAGCAGTCAGCGCAGCGGCCTTTCCAAGAACGGCGTCCAGCTGCCGCGGCATCGGGACCAGCTCGCCTTTCTCGAGCGCGCTGATGACCATCGGATCGCTCATGCCCCAGTTTTCATACACAGCGATGAATGGAGCCGTCATGCGTGGAGCCGTGCCAGTAGTGGCCTGCTGCCATTCCGCGATGCTGCTATCCCGATGATTCAGGGTCTGCAACACGGGTATATCCAGCTGCAGGAACTCAGCGGTTCTCGCCGGGGCGTTTCCCATGTGATGCATGTTGATCAGCACATCGGGGTTCGCCGGACGGATGACTTTCTTCAGCGCATCGGCGTCGTCGCTGTCGAACCAGAACGCGAGCGGCATCTGCCCGAGCGCCTCGCTTTGCCGGATGGCGCCATCGATCACCTGTGTTTGCATGCCCGCAATCGCAAAAGCATGAATGGCAATCCCTACGCGCGGCGCGCCTGCCTTCCAGCGTGTACGTCCCCACTTCTCATACTCGGTGAAGCTGGCGAACAGCCGCGGCGCGTCGGGATGATAGAAGCCTGCGTCGGTCATCACTATTGGTGGCGGCACGCGGGTAAGGTCGCCTTTCGCCACCCATGTCTTCAGATAGAGAAACAGGTGGCGCAAGTTGGTTTCGCCGCCGTTCTGATAATAGGCGGTGAGCGCTTGCGTCTGAGTCTCGCGGCGCGTATTCGCTTCGACTCGTGGCACGCGACTGTGCTTCAGCACCTCGCCCAGCTGCTCCTGAATACGAGCCTTGCCGCTGGGAAGCGGCGCTTCGATGATGATCAGATCCGCGCTATCGATCCAGGCCTGTGGAGATGCCGGCCCGGGAATAGCGCCGCTGTAAGCCCACTCGAGCTGTACGCCGGAGGAGACTGCAATGGCCCGCAGTCGCTCCAGTTTTCCGGGAAGCACCGATTCGTCCGCGATTACGCGCACGAGAGGCCCGCTGTCGCGGGCCTCCACGGCGACGGTGCCGAGTACCAACATCAGCATCGTGAGGAGGCGCATCAGAGAGTCCCCGTGAAGCCGATGGAGTACGAACGGCCGGGCTCGACGTACGTGAACCGAGTCGAACGCTCCGCCAACTGCTCATCCCCAAGGTTGTCCCCCGAAAGGTGCAACTTGAAGCGTGTGGTCAGCTGATAGTTGAGATCGATTCCCCACAGCGTGTAATCGGGCAGCTCGTACCGCACTTCGCTGCTGTAGAGCGTCTGTTTGCCGTAATAATTGCCCCGCAGTTCCGCCGTGAATTGTGCGTTTGGGGACCAGCCCAATCTGACGTTGGAGGAATGTTTGGGCTTTTCGGCGAGCGGCCGATCGGCGCCGCGATCCTTCGCATCCAGATAGGTGTAGTTGAGGTCGAGAGCCACACGCGGCAGCAGATCGACCGTACTGCCGAGTTCCACGCCGCGGATGCGCGCCTGGTCCACGTTCTCATAGTTGAGAACGCGCAGCGCGTCGCAGTTGGCCGCGCAGAAACTCTGGATCAGATCGTCCACATCGTTCTGAAACGCCGTCGCCTGCAGCGACCAGCCCCTTGCGCGGAAGTGCGTGCCGATCTCGTAGCTCGTGCTGACTTCCGGCTCGAGGTTCGGGTTGCCGAAGACGACGAAGGTGCCCGTCGTTACCGAGTAGGTCGGAGAAAGCAGCTTCAGACTCGGCGCCTTGAAGCCGCGTCCGACGCCGCCTTTGACAGTGAGCGCGTCGCTCAGACGATAGACGACGTATCCCCGTGGGCTGTGCTGGTTGCCGAACTGCTCATGATTGTCGAGGCGATCGCCGACGACGAACAGCCATTTGCCGAGCTGGATCTCATCCTGAAGAAACGCGGCTTTGTGAATCGCGCTGTCGTAGCCCGCGGCGTTCATCGCGGTATCGTGCAACTCCTCCTCGCGCCACTCTGTGCCAACGCTCAGGAGATTGATTTCGCCGACCGGAAGGGTGGTACGGGCGTCGAGCGTGCGATCCTCGAGTTCCTGCGGACGGGTTGGCACGCCTTGTGAGCGACGATTGCTCTTTTCGAGGGTCGTGCCGTAGGCGCGGACTGTCGTCTCACCCCAGCGCCATTTTCCCGCATGACTCAGCGAAAACTGCTGCCGCTCGATATCGTCGATCGAGTTGTAGAAGTAACGGGTGGCCCCCGTCTGCTGGGTGTCGCGAGCGCGTTCCTCTTCGCCGCGGCCGTAGGCCAGTTCGATTCGTTGCGACTCGTCGGGCGTCCAGTTCAGTGCGATGTTTCCCGATGTGACTTCGCGGCCTTCCATTTCAGACAGCAGCGGATTCACGGGGCCTGGCGTCGCCTTGCGATCCCGGAATTCACCGTACGCGGTGATGCCGAGCTGGTCCTGGATCAGAGGTCCGCCGGCGTACAGGCCTGTTTGAAACACATCGCCGCCACGGCCATCTTCACGCCACTCTCCGCGACTCGTCAGGCTGGCACGCCACGCATCTGTGGCCGTGCGCGTGATGATGTTGACTACGCCGCCCAGCGCGTCTGAACCATAAAGCGATGACATGGGGCCGCGAACCACTTCGATGCGCTCGATACCTTCTGTTGGAATCCAGCCGACGTCGGCTTCGGAGTGGCCGATGATTCCCGCTGTCTGGCTGATGCGTTTACCGTCCAGCAGGGTGAGCGTGTATTCGTTGGACATGCCGCGAATGCTGATTCCGCGTCGGGCAAGTCCCACGCCGCCGACGTTGACGCCGGGCACGCCGATCAGGGCATCGGCAAGATCCTGTACAGGACGATTGTTGAGCGCCTCGCGTGTTACCACCGACATGGAAGCCGGGGCGTCATCGAGCAATCGCTCGGTAAAAGTAGCAGTTACGACGACCTGAGGGACGTCGGTTGTTGTTGTGTTGTCAGTGGCACTGGCGCTCGCGGCTACAGCCGCTGAGCCCAGAGCGAACAAATGATTCCATCGAACCATGGGTCGTCTCCCTCGAAGAAAACAGCGACGCACGCGCAGCCGGCAGCCCGGGAGCGATCCCGTAAGCCGGCAGGCAACGTGTAGTCAGGACAGGCGCTGAATAGCGCGACGATCGGGAGATCAGACGAGAGGCGGCGCGCGGCTGCGATACGCGAGCCGAACGGGGGCAAGATGAATGGAGTCGCTGACAACTGTAGTGACAGTGGCAGCGCTCGCGGGGGTGATATGGAGAGTGTTGGCGGTAGGGCCGGCGCCGCCCTGGAACGATGCGCAAAAGCCGCACAGATGGGATGTCGCGGCCTCTGCGGATTTCTCGTGCGCCGGAACGTGCAGATGCGTGGCGAACTCGAACAGCCAGGCCAGCAGCGCGATGACTGTGATCGCCGCGACCCATTGCCGGAACGTCCACTGCTGTACGGCGCCGCTACGCCGTGCAGCGTAGGCATTCCGTATAGGTAAAGTGGCGGCGCTGAACATAAGCGGATCTGACAAACGCAGGGATCAGAAGAAGTTGCGAGACCTTAACATAGCTGTCAAGCCGGCCGGGGCGCAAGCTCGAGATGTTACAGTGTACCATCGGAGCCGGGGCGTGGATGCGCGCGATCATGTGGCTTATGGCAGTCACGTATGGCTCGCGCGGCCGGGGCGTGCCCTGATGCGCCGCTGCCGCCGGGCGCGGCGAGGCAATCACGTCACGTCTCATCGAGCTGTGTCCCGTAGAGGCGCGGCGTATCACGTCAAGGCAAGGCAAGGCGAGTCACGTAGAGGTGAGGCGAAACAAGTCAACGTAAGGTGAGGTGAGGCTTGGTCGGCACGTGAGCGGCATTGCAGTTGGAGAATCCGTCGGCAGTGAACTTGCCAGGGTATCGGCGTAGGCTCGAATCGGGCCGCTGCCCTGGTGGAATCACACGAGGAGTTGTAATGAAAAGAGGCGAGGCCGCACGCGTTTCGGCTCTGACGCCGCACTGGGCGGTCGCCTTGATCGCCTGCGTCCTGTGCGCTTCGGGCTGCTCTACGCTTTCCGGGCAGCAGCGTCCGGCGCCCTCTTCACTAGGTTGCATGCAGAGCGTCGTACGCGATCGAGTGCCTGCAGGTTTGTCAGATAAGCACACGCACTGCCTTGCCGCAGGATTCATCGCGCGCCAATGCAGTGTCAGCGAGGCTTATCTTGCCGGCGTTGGCAAGGAACTGCGGGACTTGTTAGGTCGCGGAGACGCCGAATGGAGCGATCTGCGAGCGGATAGCGACGGCGTACGTTGCGCGCGAGCATCAAAAGACGACGAGAGCTTCGCTCAATGCTGTGAGAACGTGACGCGCTGAAAGTTGCACGGCTTCGGCCGCTTCTCCGCTGCGAGTTTCTCAACTCGCAGCGGAGGTGGCGCCAGAAACTCCTTTTGCTAACGCGGCTTCCAGGACACGCCCGCATACACCGCGCGTCCATCGCCCGGATAAAACTGGGCCGAGTCCAGCCCCGCCGCGTCAGCAATCACACCCGTAGTCGAGGCATAGTTGCGATCCGAGAGATTGCGGCCCTCGAGATACCACGACAACCCCTGATCCACGGCGTGCCCGAGCTTCAATCCCCATAAAGCATAGGAGTCGGCGAATAGTGTGTTAGCCATATCCACTGCATATTTCTCTGGAGACCATTCTGTCGTGAGCGCGACGAAGTATTGCCCCACCGGCTTCCAGTTGAGCTCGCCTCGATAAAAATGCTCGGGAACACCCGGCAGATCGTTATCGTCGTAGGTCGCGTTATTGTCGAAGCTGAAGTCGTTCCAGAGATAGGACGATCGCCACGTCACCGACTTCGACAGCGCCACATCCGTCCCGAGCTCCAGTCCCCGGTGAGTCGTGCGAGGCGCATTCGTCGTGCCGAGAGGCTGCCCTGTGGGGGAGTTGAGTCCTAACAACTCGTCACGCACGCGTGCATCGTAGGCCACGATGTCGAACCGCACGCCGGCGATTTGCCCTCGCGCGCCCAGTTCCACAGTGCGGGCGCTTTGCGCATCGAGCAGATCCACGCCCGGGCCGCCGGAGAGTTCTCCGAAGCTGGGCGGCTCGAAGCTGTCGCTGACGTTCGCGAACAGGGTCCAGTGCTCGCTGGCGTTCCACAGCACACCGAGCTTTGGCGACCACTCTGTATACGTGGCGTCGAGGCTTTGATCGCCATTGCTGAGGAATTGGTCCTCATAGCGACGTTCGGAGTCGGCCCATTGAGCGCCGACGATGAGCGTGAGGTTGTCGCGAACGCTGAACTCGTCCTGAGCGTAGACCGACAGGTTCTCCGAACGTTGCGTGCTCTCTCCCGTCCGTGCGCCTTTGCGTCCCGCGATATTGACGAAGCGATCGTCATTCACCTTGTTCCATGATGGCGCGACGCCTATGACGAAACGATTGTCGAAGCCCCCGAGCGATTGCGTGCCCACATAGCGGATGCCCGCGTTGTAATCGTTGGACCGCTGTTGGAGCGCCTGAAAGATCGGGTGCCACAGGTCCTTGTAACTGTAGCCGGCAGTGAGCTCGAGGGTGCCGTGATCGAGATCCAACACCGTGCGATTGGCGAGACGGTAGAGATCGAAGTCGCGCTTCTGGCGGCCGGCGAGGCCGCCGGCGTTGGCCTGCTCCGGATCCGCTTCGAGCTGTGCTTTGGTCAGCGCGCCGGGCAGTTGCGAGTCGGTATGCACGGCGGAAAGATAAAACCGCGTCGCGAGCGTCTCGCTCAAATTGAAACCGATGTTGCTGAAGAGCCGCTCGCCCGCCTGCTCGGACCAATTTCGATAGCCGTCCTGCTCATAAGCGGAGACGGAGATGAAGTAATCCGTCGCGCCCGATACGTCGCCAAAACTCAGCATGCCGCGTTTGTAGCCGAAGCTGCCTGTTTCTATGCGCGGGCGCGCGCCCGCCGCGTCGTAGCCTGACGGGGAGATGAAGTTTATGGATCCTCCGAGCGTCGTCCCACCGTATTCGAGCGCGTTCGCGCCCCGGAGTATTTCGGTGTATGCCAAGGCGAGGGGCTCGATGGCCTGGAAGTCGCCGCTGCCGTCGGCGAGCGTAATGGGCACGCCGTCCTGAAGAAGGTTGATGCCTCTCATGTGGAACGTGCGCTGCAGGCCCGAGCCGCGAATGGAAAGTCGCGCTTCTTCCGCGCCGAAGCGGGGTTGAATGAACACGCCGGGCGTCAGTGAGAGCACGTCTAGCAGGTTGGAGGCGCGGCTGTTCGCGTACTCGTCGCTGCTGACGATATTGGCGCCCCCGGGCACTTTGGCGGCTGCCTCGCGAGCGGCGTCGGCGCCGGGTGCGGTGGATGTGGGGTTGCGACCGAGGACGGTCACCTGTTCAGAGGTTGTGGGTGAATCGGCGGCGTCTTCGTCTGCGTGAGCGACGCGTGTGCTCGTTGTAAGGACAGCCGCAACGGCGCACGCGATGAGCGAGCGCGGGATAGCAAGGTTCATGATCTCTCCGGAACTGAAGCATGTTGAGCGTCGCTGCACCCAGGGGCGCGGCGAGCGGTTCAAAGAAGTTGTTCGTCAGGAGAGAGCAGGCGGCGCGCGCGGCTGCTGATTGCGATGCTTGCGCGTCGAGAGGTGAGGTGGGGTGTTCTCGAATTGATAAGGAGCGGTGGCCGTCAGCGCTGCCGGTGGGGCGGCGATGTAAGGAAGCGGACCGGCGCCAAATGCGGCACCAAAGAGGCAATGCTCCGGCTGCGCCGAGCTGTGGGAAGACGGGCTGTCATGTAGCGGCGCGGGCGAGGCGCCATCTCCATGCGCGTCGTGGCTCAGCTGCGATTGCGGATTGGCATGGGCGAAGTGATCGGCGTGCGCCGTATCACTTGCATGCGCTCCAGCTGCGAGCGCTGAGTTGCCATCGAGGTGATTGCCGAAGGCGTCATGGCTCGCCGCCGCCGAGTGGTCGGCCGGCCCGCCGTGGGCGGCATGGGCCAATGGCGCCGCCGGCCAGCGCGGCGCGGGCACTCCATCCCAGCACAACTCCAGCTGAAACAGATGCCCGCTCGAAGGCATATACCCGGCGGGAATCAGTGCCCGCAGGGCAAGCGCCGCAAACAGCATCACGCCGATGAGAGCCGACGCAGGTCGGCCCATCATCTGACGTCGGATGTGTTGCAGGCTCAGCATGAATGCTTACTTAAGGATGGTGCTGATGTCCGGCAGGCGCCGCGGGCTGCTTCATGGCGCCCATCCCGAGCACCACCGCCTCCACCTTGATCTCTCCAGCGCGCTGAAAAGTCAGCGTCACCGGTACACGATCCCCTTCCTTCAGAGGCTGCTTCAGTTTCAGCAGCATCACATGCATGGCCCCCGGCTCGAAACGCACGCGCTGCCCGGCAGGCACATCTACCTGGGTCATGGGTCGCATCTTGGCCAGCCCTTCCTCATGTAGCACCGTGTGCATCTCGGCATGATCAGCAGAGGCGCTGCTCACTCGCAAGAGCGAGTCAGCGACGGCAGTGGAATTCACAATCTCAAAATACACAGCACCCACAGTCGCCCCAGGCGGCGTGGCGCGGGACCACGGCTCGACGACAGACAACGTATCCGCCGCGAATACCGCGCAGGGTACGCAGAGAATCAATAATGCAAACAAAGCAGTACGGCGTGCAGGCACGATGCACTCCTTGAAATAAATCAGCTTGCCGGGCAAAGCCCGAGAGTCATCACCAGCAGTGCCATCACCGCCGTCAGGCGATCAGCGACACCGCATTAGCGCGACCAGTGCGTAAGTTGCCGGCGAATACAGGCGGGCCGCGCGGTGAATGCGCGCGAGCTTCAGGGCGAGTGAGCAGGCGGCCCGGCGGGGCGGCCACACTCTCGCTCAGCAAGCTGGAAAATTGAGCAATCGAAACGAACGACGGCGGCGGGGCAGACGAACCCACGCTGGCGTAAGGACACGTCTCCGCGCCTTGCGCTCCGGCAGGCGTCGATTGCTCATTCCCCTGCAAATGCAGGGTGGTGGCCTGATTACCGCGTGTCGAGCAAAGTTGTACCGTAAGCGTACGGCCTTCGCTGAAGGCGGGCATGAAGCCAGCCGGAATGAGCGCGCGCCAGCCCAGAGCGGCAATCAGCAGTACCGCCAAGACCGGATGGGAAGCCCAACGACGCGCGATCGAGTTCATCGTTCGCCAGTATAGCCATCGCAAGCTCCACCGGCGCTAGCAAAACCTGCTCAGGCTCATTCAGAGCGAGCTCGACGCCGTAAGTATTGATCGCAGCCATCCGCAGGGCGCGCAGTACCCTCGCCGGAAAAAGGGCGGCCAAAATCAGATGGCGCACGCTCGGGCGACGCACTCTTGCGCAAGGCCAACAACGATCTGATGAATGCCCAGCACGCGGATGTCGAAACCGCAGTGCTCAGCGCCTGCTACAGGAACCAAGGTCGGGGGCGGCCGTTGCTTTTGCAGCCCGGTATTCCCCAGCCTTCGGAGCCTCCTCATGCGCATTCCCGCATCGCCCGTGCGATTCGATCCTTCTGTCGAGCGGCCTGAAGAGGACGAAGCCGAAACCGGCGCGGAGCTCATCGCGACGATGCGCAAGATCCTGGAAACGACTTATAAGGATTACAGCCACGCGGTGCGCAGCGTCCATGCGAAAAGCCATGGGCTGTTGCAGGCCGAGCTCGAGATTCCTGCCGGTTTACCGCCCGTGCTATCACAAGGGCTGTTCGCGCAGCCGGGACGTTACCCCGTCGTGATGCGCTTCTCGACCAACCCTGGCGATATTCTCGACGACAGAGTTTCAGTTCCACGCGGGCTTGCGATCAAGGTCAGCGGTGTTCGCGGCGAGCGCCTGCCGGGCGCCGCGGGCTCGAGTCAGGATTTCGTGATGGTCAACGGCCCGGCGTTCCTCGCGAAAAGCGGCAAGGCGTTCCTGAAGAATCTGAAGCTGCTGGCCGGCACGACGGACAAGGCTGAAGGCGCGAAGATCGCGCTCTCCGCCGCGCTCCGTGGCCTCGAGAAGGTGGTCGAAGCGGTGGGCGGAGAGAGCTCCACGTTGAAGGCGCTCGGCGGCCATCCCATGACACATATTCTCGGCGAATCGTTCTACAGCCAGGCGCCCATCCGCTTCGGCGATTACATCGCGAAGGTTTCCGTGGCGCCCGTCTCATCGGAGTTGCTGGCCCTGACCGATGCGCCGCTGGATCTCAAAGGCCATCCGAACGGCATTCGCGAAGCGGTGATCGAATATTTTCGCACCCACAGCGGCGTCTGGGATCTGCGCGTGCAACTCTGCACAGATCTCGAATCGATGCCTGTCGAGGATTCCACAAAAGTCTGGTCAGAAGAGGAGAGCCCCTATCTGACCGTAGGACGTATCACCGCAGGCCCGCAGATCTCGTGGAATGAGCCGCGCAGACAAGCTGTAGACGATGCGATGGCGTTCAGTCCCTGGCATGGCCTCGTCGCACATCGGCCGCTCGGCTCGATCATGCGATTAAGAAAAGCCACGTATGAATCATCGGCGCAGTTTCGCTCGACACATAATCGTTGTCCGGTGCATGAGCCCGAGCTCGGCGAACAGCTGCCGAATTAGCCGCCGGCTGTCCTGACGACGCGTACGGGAACTGACTTCGCCGCAGGCGTATGGCTCCCTTCCGCGTTATGCGACACGGGAATCAACACATTGCACTCTGGGTAGTACGCGCCGATACATCCCTTCGGAATGTCGTAGGTTACAACGCGTAAGCCAGGCTTCTCTCGAGCGATGCCATCGTCATACACCGTCTGCAAACCAACAATCTCACCGTCGTTGATGTTCAGTTGACGCATGTCTGAGGCATTCATCAGAACGACGTTACGTGTGCCGCTGATTCCGCGAAAGCGATCGTCGTAACCGTACACTGTCGTGTTGAACTGGTCGTTGGATCGTAACGTCATCAGCCGCAGGATATCGTCGGCGAATCCAGTGGCCGAGAGACTGGGCGGCACGTAGAAGTTGGCGCGGCCTCCGGGCGCGTCGGTCCAGTCGCGGTTTCTGCCTTTGTTGCCGCGATAAAATCCACCCGGCTCCTGCAGGCGCTGATTGAAGTTTGCAAACTGCGTGGGATACGTCTGCGCGATGGCTTCACGAACGCGCGAGTAATCCGCCAGCCAGGCGTCCCAGTCCACGTGTGGATTCTCAGGAAGCGTGGCTTTCGCGATTCCCACAATGATCGCGGGTTCTGACAACAGCGCCGCGCTGGCCGGGGCTTTATCGCCGAACGACGCGTGAATCACACTGGTGCTGTCTTCAGTCGTCACCGTCTGTGGCCCGGTCGCCTGCTGATCCAGCTCGATGCGGCTCAGACACGGCAGGAGGAAAGCCACCGCACCGTTGATCAGATGGCTGCGATTCAGTTTCGTGGCGATCTGTACGGTGAGCCGCAGCTTGCGCCATGCCGGCTCGACGCGCGGGCCGTCCGGAATGGCGCGCACGAAGTTGCCGCCGAGTCCGATGAACGCTTTGACCTCGCCGGAGAGCACGCCCTCACATGTTTCTATGGTGTTGAGTCCTTTGTCACGCGGCGGTGAGAAGCCGTACTGCTTCTCCAGGATGTCGAGCGGCGCAAGCTCCGGTTTCTCGGTAATGCCGACAGTGCGCTGACCCTGCACGTTGGAGTGTCCGCGTACAGGGCACGCGCCGGCACCGGGACGACCCACATTGCCGCGAAGGAGCAGCAGATTGCTCAGCATATGGACGTTGTCGACACCGAAGCGATGTTGGGTAAGCCCCATGCCGTAGATGCCCATCACGGCCTTCGCATTGGCGTAAACCATGGCGGCCGCTTCGAGATCGGCACGTGGCAGGCCGCTGTGGTGCTCGATGTCCGACCAGCTGGTTTCGCGGCAGAAGCGGGCAAACGCCGCAAAGCCCAAAGTGTGTTCGGTGATGAAGGCGTGATCCAGCAAGGGCAGGGCACCGCGCTGTCGCGCTTGATCGTCCTGCTCGATGACCCATTTGCAGATGCCCGTCAGCGCTGCGAGGTCACCGCCAGTTTTGACTTGGTGATATTGGCTGCTGATGCGCGTGTGCGTGCCTGCCAACATCTGTAATGGAGACTGCGGATTGCGAAAGCGCTCCAGCCCCCGCTCCCGCAGAGGATTGAACGTCACGATGGGCTTGCCCCGCTGCGAGACCTTCTGCAGCTCGTGAAGCATGCGCGGGCTGTTGGAGCCTACGTTCTGGCCAAAAAAGAAAATCGCGTCGGTGAGCGAGAAATCCTCGAGTGTGACGGTGCCCACCGAAGTGCCCAGACTTTCTCGCAAGCCGACCGAGGTCGACTCGTGACACATGTTGGAGCTGTCCGGCAGATTCTGACTGCCATACATGCGAGCGAGCAGGCCGTACATGTAAGACGTCTCGAGCGAGGCACGGCCGGAGGCATAGAACACCACCGACCTGGGGTCGAGCGCGCGCAACTCTTTGCCGATGGTGGCGAAGACCTCTTCCCACGCGCATGGCACGTATCGGTCCGTCGCGGCGTCGTAGCGCAAGGGGTCCGTGAGGCGGCCGGCCTGCTCCAGAGCGAAGTCGCTCCATTCGAGCAGCTCCGTCACTGTGTAGCGCTGAAAAAGTTCAGGCGTGCAGCGACGCTTGGTCAGGTCCCAGAAAGTCGCTTTGGCGCCGTTCTCACAGAACTCTGCCGGATGTTCCTTTGCAGGCTTGGCCCACGCACAGCTGGCGCACATGAAGCCGTGATGTTTGTTCTGCCGCAGAAGTTGATGGGCGGTATTGCCGAGCGGAGGCGCTTCCCGGAAAGCGACCTTGAGCATGCCGCTCAGCGAGCCCCAGCCGCCTGCCGGGCCTTCGTAAGGATGAATCGTGGGAGGACGGTCAGGTGCGTCGCGATTGTCAGATTTCATGGTCTGACATACGCAAGCGGTATACCTGCCGTCAGTGCATGAATCGCAGCGTTGCGAGGGTGAGCAGCAGGCTGGCGCCACCCACGGTCGTCGCGATGAGGAAACCGGCTGCGAGTGGCCGCCAGCCGATGCGCCACATCTGGTTGAACGACACACTGAGGCCCACTGCCGTCATGCCGCAGATCAGGAACAGCTCGGAGCTCGCCTGGCCGATGCTGACGACTTCGTGCCAGGCTGCTGCCGTGGCGCCGGTGAACGTGGCGTCGCCAAGCGTTCGCACCACGATCAGTACGATGAAGCCGATCACGAAGAAAGGCAGCGCTCGCGCAGCGGGTGATTGCGGGCCGGCGTCGCTGCCTTCGGCGTTGTCGTCGCCGAAGAATTTCGTATCGCGCGCGAGCCATGCCGCCGTTGGAATCAGCACTGCGATCGACAGATTACGCAGCAGCTTGGCAACACTCGCCGCAGCCAGAGCCTCCGGCTGATTCACCTGTTGCGAATAGATCAGCGCGGAGCCGATCACTTGCGACGTATCGTGAATGGAGGTGCCGAGAAAGATGCCCGCATAGACGGGGGCGGTGAGGAAGAAGTGGTGCGCGATCCACGGATAAAACAACATTGCCACGCAGCCAAACAACACGACACAGGTCACGGCAAAGGCCGTATCCACGCTGCGCGCCCGAATGGCAGGCGATAAAGCAATCACGGCCGTGCAGCCACATACGGCTGTACCTAAAGCAAGCAAGGTTGCCAGGCGACGCGGCACCCGCATGAACCTGGAGATGACGAGGCCCGCGACGATCGCGATGCTGATACACGCAACAACGATCGGCAGCGCAATCGCGGCGATCGACGTGGCGCCCGCTAAAGTGAGACGCAAGCCGACGAGTGCGATGCCCGTTCTCAGCAACGCCTGCATGGTCCATGTCAGGCCTTGTTCCGACCATGCGGGTACGCCGATCGTGTTTCGCCAGAGCATTCCAAACAACACCGCGCATAACACGGGGCTCAGTGGAATGGCGGGACCGCCGGCGATGCCGTCGCTGATTTCACCGGCAACGGCTTTCGCGAGCACAGCCAGCACGGCTGCGATGGCGATGCCGGGAGCGAGTTGTCGCAGCCCATGCGGGCTCGGAATCCAGGCGCTCCAGGCGAGGCGCATGATCAGTTGGCGCGGCGGCGGTTGACGACCATCCGGTCGTTCAGCTCGCTGATCGCGCGGCTGCCCGTGCGGACGAAGAGAAACGGAAACACGGCATGCAGCAGGCAGGCGAAGCCCGCGAAGATCATGCGAAAGCCAAAGCACGCAGCATGTTCGAGATGCTGGCCGTAGGTCTCACCTACTGACTCGGGATGTGCCTTGAAGAGCTTACGAATGAGCATGACCCATGGTAGGCGCGGGTGTCGGCGACGCGGTTGCCAAAAGCGTGGCGGCGATGGTCTATTTGGGCAACAATGTTTCGCCATAGCGGCGATCCACGGAACAGAGTTGCATGGATAAGGTCGACAAGAAGATTCTCGAAATGCTGCAAAAAGACGGGTCGCTCGCCGCCGCGGATATCGCGGATCGCGTGGGCCTCTCGAAAGCGCCCTGCTGGAGACGTATCCGGCGGTTGCAGGAACTGGGCGTCATACGGCAAACGGTGGCCCTGCTCGACGCGAAGTCCATGAATCTCGCGACGACTGTGTTCGTCATGATCAAGACGGGAAATCACAGCGCGGCGTGGTTCGACAAGTTCGTGCGTGCAGTGCGGGAGATTCCCGAGGTGACGGAGATCTATCGCATGAGTGGCGATGTGGACTACCTCATGCGCATCGTCGTGCCCGACATCAATGGCTATGACGTCGTTTATAAGCGGCTCATCGCGTCGGTGGAGTTGCTGGACGTGAGTGCGAGCTTCGCGCTCGAGACCATCAAGTACACGACGGCCTTGCCGCTGAGTTACGTGAAGCTCGACTGAGCCTGTCGGCTCTCAGGCGGGAACGGGCGTCGGCGTGCGGCGGTCGAGCGACGCGGATAACAACACGACTCCGAGCCCTATCAGGGCGACGAAGGAGCCGAGCAGCGGCAGCTTATCGAATGGCACTCCCGCTGCAATCATCAGACCGCCCAGCCACGCGCCAGTCGCGTTGCCGAGATTGAACGCGCCTTGATTGAGTGTGGAGGCGAGATTGGGCGCCGTGAGCGCCTTATCCATGATGCGTACCTGCGCGCCCGGCCCGATCGCAAAACACGCAATGCCCCAGATGAATACCGTGATGAGAGTTGGAATCGCATAGTGGCTCGTCCAGCTGAACGCCGCGAGCACGACGACGATGGTGAGATACAGGCCGGCGAGGGCGGGCATGAGCTTCCAGTCCGCGAGCCGTCCGCCGCTCAGGCCGCCGATGGTGATACCGACCCCGAACAACAGCAGCACGCCGCTCGTGGCCTCGATGGAGAAGCCGGTGACGTCCCTGAGAATGTAAGCAATGTAAGTCAGCACACTGAAGAGGCTCACGGAGCTGATCGTGCTGATGAGTAACGCCAGCTGCACTTGCCAATTCAACAGCGCGCGGAATTCACCGAGGATGCCGGTGCCGCGCATGGGGATCTTGCGCGGAATCCAGCTGACGAGCGCGAGGACGGCAAGCACGCCGATGGCCACGACCACCCAGAAGGTCGCGCGCCATCCCAGTTCGTGTCCCAGCATCGTGCCGAACGGCACACCGAGAATGTTGGCCACCGTAAGGCCGGTGAACATGAGCGCCACAGCCGAGGCGCGTTTGCTCGGCGGAACAAGCTCGGATGCGACGACGGCGCCGATACCGAAAAACGCCGCGTGACAGAAGGCGGTGAAGACGCGCGCGCCCATCAGGAACGCATAGTCCGGCGCCAGCGCGCAGAGCATGTTGCCCACGATGAACACGCACATCAGGCCGATGAGTGCCAGCTTGCGAGGCCACTTCGCAGTAATGATGGCGAGGATCGGCGCTCCGACGGCAACGCCAATGGCATACGCCGAAACCAACATGCCAGCGTCAGGTGTGGAAACGCCGAGATCGCGTGCCACTTCGGGCAGCAATCCCATGATGACGAATTCCGTCGTGCCGATGCCAAACGCGGCAACGGCGAGAGCGAACAGCGACCAATACATTTAAGGTCTGAATTGCGCGATGGTGTTGGCGACGCGCTTGCCCCGGTGCCAGACGGCGCGAATGGTCATGGTGCGGGAGATGTCATTGCTCGGGTCGGCGTCGAGCACGAGAAAATCAGCCAGCTTGCCGGGTGCGATGGCGCCGCGGTCTTCGAGTTTCAGCAGCGCCGCCGCGCGATTCGTTGCGAGCTCGATGGCCTGCAGCGGAGTGAGGCCAGCCTGCACCAGCAGCGCGAGCTCACGATGTTCGGCAAGGCCGGGAATGCGCACCGCGGTGGCGCCGGAGTCTGTGCCGAAGCCGATACGCACACCCGCGTCATAGAGCGTTTTGAGGTTGCGTTGATTCATTCTCACCGCGCTGCGCGACTTGGCCGCCGCGGGCGCGGTGCGGTTTTTCTCGCGCCAGTCCGCGTCTTCCAGCTGGGCACGCAGTGGCGGCTGCAGCGCCTTCTGGAAGAACGGCAGTTGTACCCAGGCTGGCGAATCGCCGTAAATATAAGCTGCCTCGTCGAGCGCGATGGTGGGGATATACCACGCGTCGCGCTGCTTCATCAGCTCGATGAACTCGGCATCCACAGGGGCATTGCGCACGCCGTGTGCAACGATATCCGCACCGGCCTCGACGATGCGCTTGGCGTCCGCGAGATCGTGGATGTGAGCGGCGACGCGCACGCCATTGGCGTGGGCTTCTTCGATCACGGCCTGATAGATCTCGGGCTGCATTTTCACAGGCACGGTACCGCGGAAATCGTCGAGCCACAGTTTCACGATGTCGGTGCCTTGTCCGACCATCGCGCGCACAGCGGTGCGCGCTTCCTCTGCATTGTCAGGACGAGTGAGCTGATCGCGCCCTACAGGCAACATGCTTTCGGGCGGTGCGCCGCGGGGCACGCCGATACCGCCGATCGCGCCGAAAAGATCCGCACCGGGCGCGCGGCCTTCGTGCAGCTCGGACCGGATGCTTACAAACTCTTCGCCGTTGAGGCCGAGCGCTGTGACTGTTGTCACGCCGTACGCTTCGTACTGGCGAAGCTGGCGCAGGATGTTGGAACGGGAGTAATTCTTCGCGTCGACCGAGATGCCGTCGACAATGCCGACGTGGGAGTGATTGCTGATGAGCCCGGGCAGAATGGTCTTGCCGCTGTAGTCGATGATCTCGGCTTCCCGGGGAATGCGCACCGCAGCCGCGGGACCCACGCTCAGGATGCGGCCGTTGCTGATGAGGATGACGGAGTTGTCCAGCGGCGCGCCGCCCGCGCCATCGATTACGCGGGCTCCGCGCAGAGCAATGGTGGTCTGCGCCTGAATTTGTGAGGTGAAGGCCAGGACCCCTAGCAGGCACGCCGCTACGCGGCTCAGCATTCGGCTGGATAGCGAAAATTTCATTAAAAGCTCGTGGGCTGTGACGCGCTACGAGATGCGCGTTCTTGACGGGAATTATGCGGGTCCGCGCGTGTACCGGCCATGCGTAAAAAGGGGGAGGCAGGACGATGCGATACGTATGGGAGTCGCCGCGCGAGTGTGAAAGGGTGAGCGCAAGCAGGGCCGGGCCGTCGCGGCGCAGATCGTCCGTTCAGTTGATGACCGCTCGCCCTCGCAGGGCTTCCAGTTCCTCAGCAGTGAGCGCCAACTCCCGCTCCAGCACCTCATCCGTATGTTGCCCCAGCAAGGGCGCCGGATGGCGATACTCGAGCTCGCTGCGTGAAAATACGGCCGGATTGCGCACCTGGGGCACGATCGTGCCGGCGGGGTGTGGTAGTCCAAACTGCATTGCTCGGTGAACCACCTGGGGTTCGGCAAACGCCTGGCCGATATCGTTGATCGGTCCGCAGGGCACATCGCTCGCCAGCAGGTCCAGCCACTGTTGCGTCGTCTTCTGTTTGCACAGGCGCTGCACTTCCGGCAGCAGTGTTGCCCGATGGGCTACGCGCTGCGAATTGGTTCTGTAACGCTCATCCCGCGCCAGCCCGGCGCTCCCCGCGGCCTCACAGAACTTCACAAACTGCTGATCATTGCCAATCGCCAGCATGAGATGGCCGTCCGCCGTGGCGAAGCCCTGATACGGCACGATGTTAGGATGCGCCGTGCCCTGGCGAAGCGGCGCGCGCCCCGTCATCAGATAATTCATGCCCTGATTCGCGAGCGTCGCGATCTGAGTATCCAGCAGGGCAAGATCGATATGTTGGCCAAGGCCCGAGCGCGCACGCTCATATAGCGCCGCGAGAATCGACGAGACCGCATACATGCCCGTCATCAGGTCAGTGACGGCGACGCCCACTTTCTGGGGCGCGCCGTCCGGCTCACCCGTAATGCTCATGAGCCCGGACATGCCTTGAATCATGGCGTCGTAGCCGGCGCCGCGCGCATCCGGCCCGGTTTGCCCGAACGCGGAAATGGAGCAGTACACGAGCCGCGGATTCACTTTCTGCAATGACGCGAAGTCCAGTCCATACTTCGCGAGCGCGCCCACCTTATAATTTTCGACGAGCACGTCCGCGCGAGCAGCGAGCCTGCGCACCAGCTCCTGCCCTTGCGCATCTGCAATGTTGATGGCGACAGACCGCTTGGCGCGATTGGCGCTCAGATAGTAAGCCGCTTCCGCCGTGTTCTGACCTGCGTCATCTTTGAGCCAGGGCGGGCCCCAGCTGCGCGTGTCATCGCCGGTGCCGGGCTTCTCGATTTTCCACACCGTCGCGCCGAAATCCGCAAGACACTGTGTCGCCCAGGGCCCGGCCAGGATACGACTGAGATCGAGCACCGTAACGCCAAGCAAAGGTCCCACGTTCAGCGACTCCACAGGCACGCGATGCAGTCGCGTGCTGTGCGGACCGCAGCCCGCGAGCGCGGGCGCGGAAGTTTAGCCGAATCGTGTCAGGCCGGGGCTTCGACGCGCCGGTCGGCGAGTTTGCTGCGTGTGAGGAACGCGGCTGTGTCCTGCATATAGCTGTGCCAGAACGACTCCGCATTCGTTGCCTTGCCACCGGCGATGAGCTCGACGATGCGCGCATGCGCCTCGCTCGCTTTCTCCATGCGACGGCGCAAAGCCTGTTGAGCCTGCGGCGTGTTGTTCGACAGCACCTGGCGGTACACCCGCGCCGGAATGGCATGGAGCATGCCGGACAACAGGCTCAGCGTGCGATTCTCCGAGACCTGCACCAGCAAGCGATGAAACGCATCGATGATGGTGACGGCCGCGACGTAATCCTTGCCGTCGATGGCCTTGCGCTCATCGTCCACACACTCGCGCAGGGCGCGAATGAATTCTTTCTTGGGACGTTTGGCCAGCTGCGCGACCAGCGAAGGCTCGAGCATCGTGCGCACCTGATGCACTTCGCCGAGTGTCGTGCCCTGGGTCGCGAGGTACAGACCGCTATAACGCGAGGCGGTTTCGATCGTGGGGCCGAGCACGGTCGCCCCGAAACGCGCGCCGCGTCCCAGCTGAATGAGATTTTCCGATTCGAGCACACGCAGCGCCTCGCGCAGCGTGGGGCGCGAAATGCCGAACTGTTTCAGCATTTCCGCTTCGGAGGGCAGGCTGTCGCCTGGAGTGAGCTCTCCGGCAGCGATGCGGGTACGCATGCGCTGTACGACCACGTTCCATAATTTAGGAGCGTGGATGGCAGAGGGGTTGGCAATCTTATGCGTCAGCGCGAGCTGAGAGTTCCGTTCTGAGCGGCTCATGGTCTACTTCGTAATCTCTTGAGTGGTTGCAAACAAAGTGCGTCACGTCGAGCATCCTGCTCGGGCGGCCGCACGCCCAATGTCCACGCGAGTGTGTTGGCGTGCGCATATCGCCGATATAACGTCCTTGCGCTATCGCGGACAAAGGCCTCTTCGAATACGTAGTAGTAAGAATTCTCTCAGGACGCGCGCCGCCGGCCTCACGGCGGCGCGTGTCGCCGCTTCACTGCGGCCAGTTGGGCTTCATGCCGTAGGGCGCGCGTTTCATCACCGCCTCCACGTATCGGATCTGGCCTTTCTCGATCTTGAAGGCTTCGCCGAGTTCCCAGGTAAAGGGCTCCTTCACGCGACCTTCGATGGTCTTGCCATTGGTCAGCGGGATCTTGTGGACCGTGCCGCTGTGATCGAAGAAGGCGAGCGAGAATACGACGCCGCGCTCGACATCCACGACCGGGAAGCGCCGGTCACGGATTCGGTCGACGAAGCGGTAGTAACCCGTTTCGAACTGCTCCTTACAACCCATTGCCGCAAAGCTTGCGAGGAACTCGTCGCCTGGGCCGCCGCCGGTTCCTTCGCCGAAGCGGAGCGTCTTGTTGTTGGTGGTCTGCAGGCCGTTTTCGAGGCGGTTACAGTCCGCCGTGAAAGGATATTTGCCCTTGCCGTCGTTCTTCTGCAGGCCGGTGAAGTACATGTCCGCGGTTTTGATCAGGTCTTCGCGTGACATGCGCTGGCTTTCCGGGATCGGCTGCGTCCACAGCGAGTTGGGTTTGCCCAGGGTTTCGAGAAGCTGGGGTCCTTCGCTCATGGGCCCCGTGCCGCCGGGTCGCGCGATGAGGGTTTCGATTTCAGTGACGCGGTCCTTAACGACCGCCAGCCGGGCGACGAGAATCACCGCATTGCCGTTCTCCCTCATGGTGCCGAAGAAGCCGGCGTTGCTCGTCTGCGGATCGACGAAGTAATTCTTGTAAGTGCCGACGCTGCTGGCCGTTCGCCAGAAGCCGTCATTCAGGTCGAGCTCCTGGCCATCTTCTGTATAGCGGGCGTTCCGTGCGAGCGGCAACCGTCTTGCATCGTGCGCGACAACGGCCTGCAGATACTGATCGACCATTGCGACGAGACAGTGACGATCGCACGCTTCTGGAGTAGCTGCTCCGGCTGGAGCCGCGAGTGTTGTGAGGCCTGCGCACGCGAGTACGGCGCCGGTTCTCAATGAGAATCCGAACATGAGTTTCCCCCTCTTGTTGCGCGGCCATGGGCAACCGCGTGGGGGCAGGCTAATCAGTTTGTTGGCGAAGCTGCTCGACCTACGGGGAACGGCGAGCGTGCGGGCAGGGAAACGGCGGGCCGCGGCCCGCCGCTCCTGACAAGGAAAGTCTCAGGGCTTGTACGCGCAGACCAGCGAGTAGTAGCCGTAAGTGTTGGTGACATCGACGTTCTTGAAGCCTGCGTTCTCGAGCAGCGAGCTCACTTCCGAGAACGACAGCTGGCGGCCTTCCGTGCCCAGCAACATCAATACCGAGAACGCCGTGGCGTGGCGGGGGCCCTGGCCGGAGTCGTCGAGCAGCATCTCGTGGAGATAGATGCGGCCGCCGGACGGCAGAGCCTCGAAGGCTTTCTCGGCAAGCTGGGCGCACTTCGCCGAGCTCCAGTCGTGGAAGATGTTGGACAGGAACATGGCGTCATAGCCGCGTGGCCAGGGCTGCCGGAACATGTCTACCGCCATGGCGTCGACACGATCGCTGACGCGGCCGGCGGCAATGTATTCGCGCGCGACTTCGCACATCGCGGGCAGATCCATGACCGTGCAGCGAAGCTCGTCCAGGCGGCGGGCGAGGGCGATGGAGAAGCAGCCCGAGCCGCCGCCCACATCCAGCAGTTTGCGGATGCCGGCGAAGTTGCCGTTGCGGGCGACACCCAGGGCCGCGGGGAGGGAGTGGCTCTGCATGAAGCCCGCGACGTCGCGGGCGCTGTCGAGATCGATGGCATCTTCATTGAAGCCATCGGGCGGGCGGGAGGGGTCGAGCGCACGCATCGTCTTCGTGTCGCCCGAACGGATGGCGTCCTGGAGTGTTTCGTGAAGGGACACGGCGTCGCGCGAGCGCTTGAGCACGTTGCCCCAATAATACGGGCTGCCCTTCACGAGGAAGTTGTAGGCCGTGTCGGTGAGCTGATAGGCGCCGCGGCGTGTGACCAGCAGACCGAGTGAGGTCAGCATGGGCAACAACACCTCGACTCCGCGCTCACTGAGGTCGAGGCGGTTCGCGAGCTCGATGCCCGTTGCCGGACTCTCGGCCAACGACTCGAACACGCCCAGCTCCGCAGCGGCTGTCACCGACGGTAACCAGTACATGGAAAGCCAGACGTCCCATATCGCGCGGTCGTCTGAGCTAGGCGTCTCGAGCATCATTTGAAATTCACTCCGTGTGTCTGTGCTGGTGGAAAGCTTATCCAAAGAAATAACCCGGTGTCTCGCTTTTCCCCTATTTTTTTAGTGTATTTCACTTAGCAGTGTCTGTTATCGGATACGAAAACTCAGGTGTTTGTGCGTTTTGAGTGCAGTCGCCAATTAGAGTCGGGAGCAATGTCGAATCGCGAGTAAAAAACACGCTGCCAAATGTAATTTTCACCCGCTCACGCGCGTCGTCGCGCGCGTCGCTCGCGATGTCGCGACGAAAATAAGTGTCGCTTTCTGCATGCATCGAGCATTGGAGAATATTGGCCTGTGAGCGCGGCGTCTTGTGCGGAACTGCCTTTGTTTGCAGTGTTTTGATGTGCTTCGCACGCTGTTTGTCGCCGGCTGGCATCACCTGTCGGTTATTTTTATTCATGCGGTGCTGAAAGCTCGTCAACAGGGCTGTTGTTGTTTTCATGGCACGTGAATTGAGGGGGGTTGTCGCCGTTCAGAGTCACGGAAGTTGGCGATTGTTTGCTGGCCTCCCGGGGCTGCCGCATGCGCCGGTGATAAAAATAAGATGGGGGCAAGCCCAGGAACTTATAAAAGCGGCGCGCGGGGGTGCGGCTTGCCTCCATGGGCGGGCCATGAGTTCACCGGTTCGAGTATTCCGGGCTGGTATTCGGGGCTACAGCGCCGGGTCTCGCAGCCCGGGGCTGCGTATTTCAGTCTTCTGTAAGGGGCGCCGATACCTTTCCCGGCGGCGCTGCAGGATTTGCGTTCCGGCCATTGGCGACGGCAGGGGCACTCCGCCCAAGCGTCTTTCGATCCTCGACCCCGCGCCACAATTCGCGGAAAATCGCCCGCTTGCACGGAGTCGCCCGGATTGATGCGGTATCAGATAAAGCGCGTCATGCGGCCGGTAGCTTGCGGATTGCCCGCGTGGCTGCGGTTGCCGGCAATACAGCCTGACGCAGGGCGTGCATAGAGAGTGCGGCGAATGCCGCCGTGGCAGCCATTACGGGAAAAGCAATTTTGAAGTCGGTCGCAAGCTCGGTTGAGGCGGTGGTTATCGGCGGTTCCGCGGGGGCGTTCGATGTTCTGCGTGTGTTGGTGCCCGCGCTGCCTCGTGAGAGCGCGGCGCCGATCATCATCCTGCTCCACGTTGCGACGGACGGTCCGGGGATTCTTCACGAGGTACTGGCGCATTGGACGTCGCTGCCCGTCACCCAGGCCGAGGACAAGGAGCCGATCGTGGGCGGTCGCATCTACGTCGCCCCGCCTGGCTATCACCTGCTCGTCGAGCGGGATCGGACGTTTGCCCTTTCCATGGACGAGCCCGTGAACTATTCGCGGCCTGCGATCGACGTCTTGTTCGAATCTGCGGCGGACGCTTACGGCGAAGGTCTGATGGGCGTGCTGCTCACCGGCGCGAGCAGCGATGGCGCGCTTGGCTTGCAGGCGATTCATCGGCGCGGGGGGACCACCGTCGTGCAGACGCCGATGAGCTCTGAGGTGGCGTTGATGCCGGAGTCGGCCATGCGATTGTTCAAGCCCGATCATGTGCTGGCACCCGCGCAGATCGCCTCGTTATTGGCGGGAGCCGTAGCGGCTGCTGCACCCACGAAGCCTGATCATGTCTGAGAAAGTGAAGTTTCTGTTGGTGGACGACAAGGAGGAGAACCTTGTCGCGCTGTCGGCGCTGTTGCGGCGGCCGGATCTGGAGATCCTGAGTGCGCGGTCGGCCACGGAGGCGTTGGAGTTATTGCTGGTGCATGACGTGGCGCTCGCGTTCCTCGACGTGCAGATGCCGGAGATCAACGGGTTCGAGCTGGCGGAGCTCATGCGTGGGTCCGAACGATCGCGGCACGTGCCGATCATCTTTGTTACGGCGGCTTCACGTGAGCCGCATCGTGTCTTTCGCGGTTATGACGCCGGGGCGGTGGATTTCCTCTTCAAGCCCATTGAGCCGGACATTCTGCGGCACAAGGCGGAGACGTTTTTCCAGCTGCATCGGCAGAAGCAGTTGCTGGCGGAGCAGCTGAGGAAGATCGAGGAAAGTGAAGGTCTGTTGCGTGGTGTGATGGATTCGACCTCTGCCGTGATCTATGTGAAGAGCATCGAGGGTCGGTACATCACGGCGAACCGGAGTTTTATCGAGCGTTTCGGTGCGGGGCTGCTGCGGGTCGATGGCTGTACTGATTTTGATCTGTTTCCCGCGGCGCTGGCTGAGACGTATCGCGCGAATGACCTGCGTGTGATTTCCAGCGGCGAGACGATCGAAGTGGAGGAGGTCGCGCCGCATGCGGGCGGCTCACACACGTATCTGGCTAACAAGGTGCCGTTACGGGATGAGCGGGGCAAGATCTGGGCGGTTTGTGGAGTAGCCACCGACATCACGGAGCGGAAGCGTTTGCAGGTGGAGCTCGAGCGGGCGGTGCGCACTCGTGAGGATGTGTTGGCTGTTGTTTCGCATGACTTGCGGGATCCGTTGAGTGTCATTGCGATGACGGTGTCGATGTTGCAGCGGACGCCGAAGGTGCAGGGGGACGATGCGCTGAAATTTCAGATGGACAAGCTGGCGCGGTCGGCGGATCGCATGCAGCACATGATTGGGGATTTGCTGGACATGGCGAGCATCCAGGCAGGGCGGCTTTCAGTCGAGCGGCACAGTCATGAGGTGGGGGCGCTGGTGTTGGAGGCGATTTCGGGGTGTGAGATCTCAGCGCGGGAGAAGGGAATTTCGCTGCGGCATGAGTTTGGGTTCAGCACGCTGCACGTGTATTGCGATCGGGAGAGAATTCTGCAGGTTCTTTCCAATCTGGTGGGGAATGCGGTGAAGTTTTGTGCGCCGGGGGCCTCTATTGTTGTGGGCGCGCGGGTGGATGGGTCGGAAGTTCTATTTTCTGTGGACGATACGGGACCGGGGATTGTCAGGGAGGATCTGCCGCGGCTGTTCGATCCGTACTGGTCGGCCAAGAATCATGCGCGGCGGGGGACGGGGTTGGGGCTGTATATCAGCAAAGGGATTGTGGATGCGCACGGGGGCCATGTAGCGGTTGAAAGCGTCGCCGGGAAGGGCAGCAGGTTTACGTTCACCTTGCCATTGGATGGGGTGACTGGGGTTCAGTCCTGATCCGTTCGCTGGGAGCGGATCGCGGAGTGAAGCTACTACTACGCCAGCGCGAGCGCTGCCCCGCACTCATCCGGCAATCTTCTTCTCCTCATCCGTCTCATCCAGCTTATCGCCGGTGAGGCGTTTTATGGCCACATAAAACACCGGGATAAACAGCACGCCCAGCAGCGTGGCAGTGAGCATTCCGCCCACAACGCCCGTGCCAATGGCATGCCGTGCATTAGCGCCTGCCCCCGTGGAGATCACCAGTGGCATGACACCCAGAATAAACGCAAAGGACGTCATCAAAATCGGCCGCAGTCGTAACCGGGCTGCTTCCAGCACAGCGTCATGCAAGCTCTTCCCCGCCTGCTGCTGCTCCACTGCGAATTCCACAATCAGGATCGCGTTCTTCGCCGACAACCCGATGATGGTAATCAAGCCGACCTTGAAAAACACATCGTTAGGCAACCCCCGCAGCATCACAAACAGCGCCGCGCCCAGCACGCCGATAGGCACCGCCAGCATCACCGACACCGGAATCGCCCAGCTCTCATAGAGTGCCGCCAAACATAAAAATACCACCAGGAGAGAAAGCGCGAACAGCATAGGCGCCTCACTCCCCGCCAGGATTTCCTGCAGCGACTGACCCGCCCAGTCGAAGGAAAACCCCGGTGGCAGTTCCGTGCGAATGAGTTTCCCCATCTCTTCCATGGCATCGCCGCTGCTGAACCCGGGTTTATTGCCACCCGTAATCTGCACAGCAGGAAACCCATTGAACCGGGTAATGCCCGTAGGCGCGACAGTCCACTGCGTCCGCACGACGCTCGACAGCGGAATCATGTCGGTCGAACTCGCATCCGTCGCCGTATTCGTGTCCGTATCCGACTTCGGCACATAAAATCGCGACAGCGATTCCGGCCCTGCCCTGAACGGCGCATCCGCCTGCAGCATCACTCTCATGATGCGACCTTCATAGAGAAAGTCATTCGCATACACCGGCGCCAGCATCAGCTGAATAGCCGTATAAACATCCGCGACCGACAGCCCCATCGACTGGGCCTGCACGCGATCAACCGTCATGTCGAGACGTGGCGCATCCGGCACGGTGTTAGGTCTTACACCCTCCAGCACAGAGTTCGCCGCTGCCTTCTCGATCAGCGTCGTTCGCGCAGCCACCAGCGCGTCATAACCGCGCCCGGCGCGATCCTCGAGATATAAATCAAACCCGCCAAACTGCCCCAGCCCGCGAATGGTGGGCAGATTCACCGCGAAAGCCTGGCCTTCCTTGATCCCCATGTACAGCGCGCCATTCGCCCACTGGATGTACTCCGGCGCCGTCACCGCCCGTTCATCCCAATGTTTGAGCTTCACGAACGCCAGTCCCACATTCTCGCCCGAGCCGAGAAAGCTGAACCCTGTAACCAACATCACCCGCTCGGTCGCCTCGTTCTGCTGCAGGATCTGACTGGCATGCGTCATCACATTCTTGGTGCGCTCAATGGTCGAGCCCGGCGGCAACTGCACGAGAATGATCGCGTAACCCTGATCTTCCTCAGGCACGAACCCGCCCGGCAGACGCATGAACAGAAACCCGGCCAGCACCAGCAGCACGGCGAACCCCGCTATCCAGCGAGGCAGATGCGTCACCGACATGTACACACGCTTCACGTAAGCGTTCTGCAGCCGGTCGTATCCCTTGTTGAACCAGCGGAAAATGACATTCGGCTTCAGATGCGTGGGCCGCAGAAGCGTCGCGCACAACGCCGGCGTGAAAGTCAGCGCCAGCAGCGCTGAGAACCCCATGGAAATCGCAATCGTCAACGCGAACTGCTTATAAATCGCGCCGACACTGCCACTCTGCAGGGCGCTGGGAATGAACACCGCCGCGAGCACGATGGTGATCGTCACGATGGCGCTCGTGATCTGCCCCATCGCCTTGCGCGTCGCCTCGCGAGGCGCGAGATGCTCGTCGCGCATGATGCGCTCGACCGCCTCGATCACCACGATGGCATCGTCCACCACGATGCCAATCGCCAGCACCATGCCAAAGAGACTCAGCTGGTTGATCGTGAAGCCGGTCAGGTACATGCCGATGAAGGCACCCATGAGCGCGACCGGCACCACCAGCGTGGGAATGATCGTCGCGCGGAAACTCTGCAGGAACAGCAGCATCACGACGAACACGAGCGCGATCGCCTCGAGCAGCGTGATCACCACTTCCTCGATCGCGATGTTGATGAACGTGGTGGTGTCGAACGGCACGAACCACGTCACGTTTTGCGGGAAGCTCGTCTTCAGCTCGTTCATGCGCGCTTCGAGGAGCTTGCGCACCTCGAGCGCGTCGGCACCCGGCGCCAGCAGAATGCCGAACGCGGCGATAGGCTGCGGGTCGGAGCCCGGCTCCGAGACTCGCGTATCGAGAGAATATCGGGCCGGCCCCAACATCACCGTGGCCACGTCTTTGAGACGCACCGTGGCGCCACCGCTCTCCGCGCGCAGAATGATGTTCTCGAACTGCTCGGGCTGCGTGAAACGGCCTTCCGTCGTTACGGATGCTGTGAACTGCTGCCCCGGCACCGCCGGATCGGCGCCGATGGCGCCCGCGCCCACCTGGATGTTTTGCTCGCGAATGGTGTCGAGCACCGTGCTCGCGGACATGTTGTAAGCATGCAGCTTGTCCGGGTTCAGCCACACCCGCATCGCATACTCGGAACCGAACTGATTGATCGAGCCCACACCCGGCACGCGCTGGATGTGATCCAGCACCTGCGTCGAGAGAATGTTGTTCAGCTCATGAGAGTCGTAACGGCCATCTTCGGACCGAATGGCAATCGCCATCAGCAGACTCTCGCTCGACTTGCTGACCGAGATGCCCTGCTGGATTACCTCGGTCGGCAAACGCGGCTCGGCCAGCGACACGCGGTTCTGAGTTTGCACGGCTGCGATATCCGCATCGGTGCCGCTCTCGAATGTCAGCGTGATCGTCGCGCCGCCGCTGGAATTCGACGACGCGCTGAAATACAGCAGGTTGTCGATGCCGGTGAGCTGCTGCTCGATAACCTGCGTGACCGCTTTTTCCACCGTATCCGCATTGGCACCGGGATACGTCGCACTGACGCTCACCTGCACCGGCGCCACTTCCGGATACGCCTCCACGGGCAGGTTCAGGATCGAGAACACGCCACCCAGCGTGATCAGGATCGCGATGACCCACGCGAAGACCGGCCGGCTGATGAAAAACTGCGGCATGCGGATTACTCGGTGGGAGCCGGTGCGCTGGCTGCTTCCTGCTTCTGTCGCGATTCCTCGTCACGCGTCGGCGCTGCCTGAACGCCCTCCTGCGCGGGCTGCTCCGGCTTTCTGTAAGGCACCGGCTTGACGACCGAACCCGGCGCGGCTTTCTGCAGGCCCTGCACGATGACGCGATCGCCCGCTTTCAGGCCGCCGGTGACGATCCAGTCTGTGTCGATCGCCATCTCGGTCTGAATGAATCGCTGTTCGACCTTGTCTTCGGCACCGACGATCAGCACGAAGGGACCTTTGGTCTCCCGCTGCACGGCCGCTTGCGGGATGCGGAACGCATTGTGCCGCTGACCCATGACGAGCTTCACGTTCACAAACAACCCCGGCAACAACAGACGATCCGGATTCGGCAGCGAGCCCCGCAAGGAGAGCGCGCTCGTCGCGGAGTTGACTGTAATGCCGCTGAAATCGAGCAGGCCAGGATGCGGATAGGGCGTGCCGTCATTCATGAACACTTGCAACTGCGCCTTGTCGCCTTCCAGCAGGGTGACATCGCCTTTGGTCTGCGCCTGGCGCAACTGCTGTAACTCTGTAGCCGGCTGATCGAAGTTGACGTACAGCGAATCGATCTGTTCGACAGTGGTCAGCAAAGTGGCTTCGCCTTCGCCGACCAACGCGCCTTCCGTAACCTGTTGTTGGCCGGAGCGACCGGAGATCGGCGCGCGCACCGTGGCATAGCCCAGATTGATGCGCGCGGTCTGCGCATTCGCCTGTGCCTGTTGCTGGGCGGCTCGAGCGGAACGCTCGGCGGCTTCCGCATCATCCAGCGCGGATTTGGAAACGATGCCATCGGGCGCCAGCTGGCGATTACGTTTCGCCGTCACCGCCGCATTCGTTGCAGTGGCTTCAGCCTGCGCGAGCTGCGCAAGGGCTGCATCCAGCGACGCCTTCAGAGGGGCGGCGTCGATCTGAAACAAAGGCTGGCCTTCTTTGACTTCACTGCCTTCCTTATAAAGCCGCTTTTGCAGGACGCCCGCAACACGGGCGCGCACGTCTGCCACTCTGACCGGGGACAGGCGGCCTACCAACTCGCGCGTCAACGGTACGGTTTCGGGGTTGACGGTAAGCACATTCACTTCGGCGGGCGGAGGCGCCTGCTGCTCACCCTGGTTCTTGCTGCAACCGACGAATAACACCGACAGCACGCCAGCCACGGCCAGCAGCCCCGCTTTCGCAAACGTTTGTACACGCGCGGTGCCCGGGTGCGGCGCGGATGAAAGCGAACCCCGGACAGGCAGGGGACTTCGGTACTCGATGTGCATTGGCGACTGCTCCGACGGGCGCGAGGCCCGATTTGCCGATTCACGCCGGCGGCCACGATGGGCACAGTGTCGTAGACGGCGTAAGGCGGGCGCAGTGTGGCAAACCCTCGCGCCGGGCACCAGTGGGCTAAGATGAAATTAGCTGCCCCGGCAGTAATCGGTAGTGGCAGAGGTTTTAATATTCAGATGACACACACTCGGGCAGTCGCAAAGCGGGCACGGAAAGCGTCGCTGCCGCGCGATCTCGAAGGCGGAGTGGGGGTGGGTATCCTCATGGGGCGCCTGCATTCGCGGTTGTTACTGCGGTTTGATGCGGAGGCGGCGTCGCTGGGGTTGACGGGGGCACAGTCTGTTGTGCTGCTGAAGATTGCGGATAAGAGCGCGGAGACTGCCGCGGATTTGTGCCGGGATCTGCATTACGACACGGGGTCCATGACTCGCATTCTGGATGGGCTGGAAAAACGCGGCGCAATCCGCAGGGAACGCAGTGAGGCGGATCGGAGAGTTGTTCATTTGCGACTCACGCCGGCGGGGCGCAGCTTGCACCCCAAGCTCAAGGCTATCGGGAGCCGCATCATCGATGAACATCTGCTCGGGTTTTCTGAGAACGAAGTCGAACTGCTGAAGAGGTTTCTCAACAGGATGATTGATAACGGGGGTTGATCTTCGTTGTCAGGCCCCCGCGTGCAACCATTGAGCTGGTCAGGGAGAGGCTCCGGGCGCCATCCAGAGAACCAGATCAGAACGCTCCGTTTATTCGCGTCATGTACCGAAGGTCCCACTCCGCCGCATTGAAGACGGCGCGCGTTGGCGCCTGCGTTGGGTAGCCGCCTACGTCTGCCTCGCTATCAATTATCCCGCCGCGAGCTTCGATCGTGTCGGCAACAATGCGCACGTCAATCGCATCACGGTCCCACGGACGGGCACCCACTGTCTTTATCACCGCGTCCTGAACGTCGATCGATGACAATATTGTTATGTTGGCAGGCAACGCGGGACGCTGCTTCAACTCGATCACCTTCGCGCGGCCTGTGGTGTAACGACTCGTCAACGGCAGCGGCCGGCCTAACCTGTCCACTGCAATGTTGTCGTTGAGATAAAGCTCTACATCACCTGAACCACCGTGCGCGAACAACGCGGTCTCGGCGGGCGTCGATGGGCCCGCGCGTAACACATTGCCGATCAATGTCATGCGGCCCGTCTGATAAACATGATCACCCCATTCCTCGGCAATCAGGTTGTAGTGCATCGCCTTTTGGCCGGGGTCGTAAACCAGATTGTTTATTACCGCGCCACGTACGCCACCCTTGAAGAGCGGACTACGCTCCATGTTGTGCGCGTAGAGATTGTTGATGAGCAGAATGTCCGTCACATTGTCGTGAATCAACGAACCCTTGGAATGCTCACCCTTCGGATGCGTGGAACGCGCGAGACCTTCCGCAATGATGTTGTGACTGAAAGTAATTCGATGCGACGTGCCCGCACGCCACTCATCGGGAGTGCTGCCCGTGAAGCGCGGGCCGGAGGCCGAGAGATTTTCGTCGGTGGCCCACGTCAAAGAACAGTGATCGACAATCACGTCGTGCGCACCAATCGTCGAAATGCCGTCAGTGTCCCAACTGAACCTTGCGAGCTCGCCAGAACCAGGACGCACGCGAATATGCTGGATGATGACGTCGTGGCCACTCAGATCGATTCCACCCCGAACCAGCGTGATGCCCGGAGAGGGCGCCGTCTGGCCGGCAATGGTCAGATATGGCTCGCTGATACGAATGACGGAACGGGCGAGATCGATCACTCCGCCAACCTCAAAGACCACGATACGCGGACCCTTCGTCTCCACCGCCTCACGGAAGGAGCCCGGGCCTGAGGCTGCAAGCGTCGTCACCTTGATAATCTGACCACCGCGTCCGCCGGGAGTGGAGGCAGCCCAGCCTTGCGCGCCGGGAAACGCAGGCAATGAACTGTCGATGGGCGGGGTCGCGGCGCCCGAAATACTGGTCAGGAATGCGGCCGCTAATGCGGCACGCCGCACGAGAATCGAAGCATGGCGCAGCTTGGTCAAAGTAATCCCCCCTCCTCAGAAACGGTAGCGGTTCACCCTTCGCCTGGAACAGCCGGTTTCCCGATTGTAAATGACACCGGTTTCCCCTATACAGGCGCCAGCATGACCCAGCCAAAAACAATTGCCGAGCGTTTTGTTACGGCACGCCTCGATGCGACGCCTTTGTCCGAATATCCCGGCGTCATACCGAACCGCCTGGATGATGCGTACGCCATCCAGGACGAAGCGATTCGACGCTGGCCCGACACCATCGGCGGCTGGAAAGTTGGCCGCATCGCGCCGCCCTGGCTCGAACGCTTCGGCGAGGAGCGCCTCGTCGGACCGATCTTCACGCACGCCATCGAACGCGCCACTCCCGGCGAGAGCTTCGAATTTCCCATGTTCACCGGCGGATTCGCCGCCGTCGAAGCCGAATATATCTGCCGCCTGGGCGCCGATGCTCCGCACGACAAGACAGATTGGACGCCCGCCGAAGCCGCCGGTCTCATCGACCAGATGCTGGTGGGAGTGGAGATCGCGAGCAGTCCGCTCGCTACGATCAATGAGCTCGGGCCGAGCGTCGTCGTGTCCGACTTCGGAAACAACTTCGGCCTGATACTCGGCTTCGAAGTGTCTGACTGGCGTGCGCGACTCAACACCTCGCTCACTTGCGAAGTCTTCATCGAAGGGAAATCTGTGGGACGAGGTGGTGCCGCCAGCATTCCCGGCGGACCATTCTCCGCAGCCGCTTTCGCGCTCGCGCGTAACGCCCGGCGTGGTCGCCCGATGCGTCAGGGCGATCTGATTTCCACCGGCGCGGCCTCAGGCATTCACGACATCAAGGCAGGCGAGCGCTCGCGCGTCGTCTTCACCGGCATCGGCGAAGTGCTTTGTCATGCCGTGCCCGCGGGAAGGCGCGGTTTGTAGCAAGCACAAGGCGTACTGAAGCGCGGCCGGTGCTTCGCGATGTGATCATTTACATGTTGCCGAGCTGCTGACTGCTTACGAAGACAGCAGACTGCCATCATGTTGTAGAGAACGATCTTGCTACGTTGCTCACATGTATGCACCTCGTACGCCGAATCGTCTTTCTCAGGGCATGGGCGTGAGAAAGCTCGCGGGTCGCAAGCGTGCACGCGCCCATCACGGGTCAGAACTGTCGCGTGCACGCTGCACTTATGCGCTGGAGAGGTCCGCAAGGCGCACTCGGCGGACATATATCCCGGCGCTCCCGCTCCCGCTGCCGGCCGGTATTAAATGATAAGAGGGCCTTGGGCGCGGCCTTGATATGATCGGCCGCATGCCTTTCCTCGCAGCTCAATCGGATGAGCGTCCAGCGCCCGCTATGTCGCAGCGCGCCCTGCTGATCGAAGCGGCCAAACTGCGCGCGCATTATCGAGATATGCCCGCGGCCGTCGTGGGTAGCGTCTTCATCGGCGCGTTCATGGGCATGGTGCTCCAACAGGGCGCCGGCTGGCGTCCCGTGTTGTATTGGTTTGCCGCCGTGTTGATTCAGGCGGTCATCCGCTACACGATCTATCGCAAATTCAATAGCAGTGATCCGCCGCTCGTCGACATGCCTCGCTGGGGCCTGTTCGCCGTCATCGGCTGCGCCGTCTCGGGAATGGTGTGGGGACTCGCCGGCCTGCTGTTGTATGTGCCCGATGGGCTGAATTATCAGTTCTTCCTGGCAATGGGTCTGCTCGGCGTGTCATCCGCCTCGCTGTACGCCACCACGTCTTTTCTGCCGGCGTTCTTCGCTTTCCTGTATCCGGGCACGCTGCTCGCGGCTGTGCCGTTCTTCATGGAAAGCGACGCGATGCATTTCGCCGTCGGCCTGCTCATCCTGATGTATCTGCCGTTCACCACGCGGTTCGCGCTCAGCTATCACCGCTCCTTTCTCGAATCCATCAAGCTGCGCTTCGAGAACATCGAGCTCATCGATGCATTGCGAAAACGGAAAGATGCCGCCGAGGAAGCGAACATCGCCAAGTCCCGTTTCCTCGCCGCCGCCAGTCACGATCTGCGTCAGCCGCTCCATGCCCTGGGGCTCTTCGTCCAGGCCCTGCAGGACTCCCCTTTGCAGGATTACGAAAAGCGCATGGTCGCGAACGTGCGCCGCTCCGTCGATTCAATGGAAGAGCTGTTCAACGCGCTGCTCGATATCTCACGGCTCGACGCTGGCGTCGTGCAGCCGCGCATGACCTCCATTCCGCTCAGCACCGTGCTCGAACGTGTCTTCTTCGAGTACGAGCCTGTCGCGCGTCAGAAAGGCCTGCGGCTCAGGCTCGCGCCCACTACGGTGATGGTCTACAGCGATGTGTCTTTGCTCGAGCGCATCATCCGCAACCTCGTCGTGAACGCGGTTCGGTATACCGACAAGGGCGGCATCGTCATGGGCTGCCGACGCCGCGGCAATCGCGTGCGCATCGAAGTATGGGATAGCGGCCGTGGCATTCCCGCGGGCCAGCGCCTGGAAATATTCCGCGAGTTCTATCGACTGCAGGATCGCGACGACAACCAACATAAGGGTTTGGGGTTGGGGCTCGCCATCGTCGATCGCCTCGCCCGGCTGCTGGATCACTACGTCGACGTGCAATCCAACGTCGGGCGGGGATCTGTCTTTGCCCTTACCGTGCCACGCGGCGTGCAGGAGCACTGGCTCGCAACCGATGTCGTTGCGACCGCTGAACCCACGATGGATTTGGCGCGGCGCCGGGTGCTGGTCATCGACGACGATCACTCGGTGCTCGAAGGAATGGCGACGCTGTTGCGAGGCTGGCATTGCGACGTCGTCACGGCGTCCACCGGCGAGGAAATGCGCGCCAAGCTGCCGGGTCTGCGCAGCGTGCCGGACCTCATCGTGTCGGACTATCGCCTGCAGGGCGACAGCAACGGCATCGAAGTTATCGAGATGCTGCGCGAGGAGTTCAACAAGGATATTCCCGCGCTGCTCATCACGGCCGACACTGCCGCCGAGCGTGTGCGGGACGCGGAAGCGAATGGCCTGCCGATTCTGCACAAGCCGCTGAATCCCAAGCGCCTGCGCCAGCTCATCCAGCATTTGCTGCGCCCGCAGACGCACGCCGCCGCCTGAGCTGGCCGTTCGCGGCGAAAATCCCCGAAGTATTTATGGAACGCGGGGGGAGGGGTCACGCGTTCAGTACGCATGGCTCGCGCTTCGCTCAATCATCCCGCAGTAAAGTGGACCGGTGGTGTTCTCGGCGCGCTCGTCGTCCTGGGGGTGCTCATCGCGCTGCTGTTCGATTGGAATGAGCTTCGCGGGCCGCTCGGGCGCCTCGTATCGGTCAAGGCGGGCAGACCCGTCAGCATCACCGGCGACCTGGAAGTGCATCTCTGGTCGATGACGCCCACGGCAACGGTGAACGGCCTCAAGATCGGCAACCCTGCCTGGGTCGCCCGCAAAGGCACTGCTGCAGTTGAGGGGGATATGGCGGATATCGAACGGCTCACCGTGCGACTCAGCCTGCTGCCACTATTCAAAGGCGATGTCGTGTTGCCGCTCGTCAGCATCCAGAAGCCCACGATTCGCCTGGCGAGAGATGATGATGGGCACGGCAACTGGCAGGCCGATCCCGAAGCCGCGGCGAAAGAAGGTGGCGGCGAGCCGCTGGATCTGCCGGTCGTCAAGCAGTTCATCGTCGCGAACGGCCATCTGGATGTGTCGGATGCCAAGCGAAAACTCAGATTCACCGGCACGCTGAACGCGGACGAGAAAGCGTCAGGCACCGCGCAGGCGTTTCGCCTCGAAGGCAACGGCCGCATGAACGACGAGCCGTTCAAGGTGCGCGTTGGCGGCGGGCCGCTCCTCAACGTGCGCAAGGATGAGCCTTACTCCTTTCGCGCCGAGGTGCAGGCCGGCGGCACGCGGGCGACGGCCAGTGGCGTCATCCTGAAACCGTTCGATCTCTCGGGGATGGAAGCGGATCTGACTTTGTCAGGTCCGGATCTCGCCGACCTCTATTACATCACGGGTCTCGCCCTGCCCAACACGTCGAGGTATGGCGTCAAAGGCAAGCTCCGGCGCAATGGCGCGCAGCTTAGATTTACCCAGATCGATGGCCGGATCGGCAGAAGCGATCTGCACGGCGATCTCACGGTGGACACGGGAGGCAAGCGCCCGAAGCTGACGGGGGATATCCATTCCCGTCGCCTGAATCTCGACGACCTCGCGGCACCCCTCGGTGCTTCGCCGAAGGGGCAGGCAGAAGACGAGGGCGAGCTGGGTGTTGCGGAGAGCGGTGCCGATGCTCCTGTTGCCGCTGCCGTCGAGGCCGACGAGCCGGTAACCAACACTGCTGAGAAAGCGTCGACGAGCCAGGACTCGCGCCGCGCCGGTGAATCGACCCCAAAGGCGGCTTTCGGCGGACGCGTGGCGGCGACGGCGAAGCAGGGCGCACCGGCGGAATCCGGCGGTGGAGCTAAAAAGTCTGCCGCCGCGAAACCAGCCAGTGGAGGCAAGGGCGCTGCCGCTGAGTCGAGCGCGGTCGATCCCAACACGTTGCTGTTCCCCGATGCAAAACTGCAGGTGAATCGTATCCGCGGCATGGATGCCGAAGTGCGTTATCGCGCGGAGTCGATCATCGCTCGCAAGGTGCCACTCAAGAAGGTGACCCTGAATCTGATTCTGGACAACGGTGTGCTCACGGCAGATCCCCTGGCCTTCGAGCTGCCGCAGGGGCAAGTGGTGGGCACGATTCGTCTGGATGGCCGACGGGATGTTCAGGAAACGATCGCGGACATCCGCATGACGGGCGTGGAGCTGTCGCAGTTCAAGCCGAAGGATAGCGACGTCGCTCCGCTCACCGGCGTGTTACAGGGACGCGCGCAGCTGACGGGTCAGGGTTCTTCAGTTCACGATGTCGCGTCGACGGCGAATGGCACGGTCAGCTTCGTGTTGCCGCGGGGTGAGGTCAGAGAGGCCTTTGCCGAGCTCACCGGCATCAATATCTCGCGCGGTGTGGGCTTGCTCATCACGGGAGACAAGAATCAGACGGGCTTGCGCTGCGGTGTCGCTGAGTTCAAAGCGAAAGACGGCATGCTCCAGGCGCAGACGCTCGTGTTCGATACAGACAATGTGCTCATCACCGGCGAGGGCAAGGTGAATCTCGAGACGGAGCAGCTGGATCTGACCATTGCCGGTCATCCGAAGAAGCTGCGGCTGGTGAGGCTGCGGTCTCCTGTGGAGATTGGCGGGCCGCTGCGTAAGCCGACCATCGGCATTCAGACTGGCAAGGCAATTACTCAGGCTGGCCTTGCGGCGGCGGCAGGCACTGTATTCGCGCCCATCGCAGCGGCGTTGCTCTTCATAGACCCCGGCCTCGCCAAGGACGCGGACTGCGTGGCTTTGCTGACGGAGGCCAAAGCGAACGGCGCGCCCGTGTCCGCGGAAACCTTGCGCACGGCGACCGGTGAATCCAGGAATTGATCAGAGCCGCGAGTTTGCGGTTTACGGCGAGACTTCCAGCTCCGGGCTGACATGGACGCGCTCATCGAGCGGCACGCAGTAAATATCAATAGGATTCTGCCGCCCGCGCAACATCATCGGCGGCAACTCCTGCGCGCCGACGAAATAGCCGCGTGCGTCGAGCGAGCGCTTCACAGTGCTCGAGAACAACATCTCGCCAGCCCGCGCGCGCTGACTGAGTCGTGAAGCGACGTTCACCGTATCCCCGATGATCGTGTAGTTCATGTAAGCAGCGGAGCCGACGTTGCCCGCGATGACATCGCCTTCGTTGATGCCGATGCCCAGCCCGGTTTCGATCTCGTGACGACGTTTCCATTCGTCCGCCAGAACAGCAAACCGATCGAGCATCTGGCGGCCGGCCCGCACGGCGCGCTCAGGACTATCCGACTGCTCGAGCGGCACGCCGAAACCCACCATCAGACAATCCCCCGCCATATGAAAGACGGTGCCTTCATGCTGGAAGGTGATTTCGGTGAGCAGCGAGAAGTATTCGTTCAGCAGCGGCACGACCTGCTGGGGGTTCAGTCTTTCGGAGATGCCGGTGAAGCCGCGCATGTCCGCAAACAGTACCGTGGCATGCGAGCGCACGTCGGCACCGGAAAGAATGCTGTCGCGAAGCTCCACGTCACTCAGGATCTTGTCCGCCAGCCGCGGCGACAGATAGCGCCGAAACGTCTGGCGGATCTGCTCATGCCGCCGGATTTCAACGGCGAGCTGCGCCGAGGCGAGCTTGCGACGTGAGGCGCCCGCCCGGACCAGCGCTTCCACGCGCGCCAGGAACGCGAGGCGCGGGGCATTACGCATGACGATGAAGTCGTCCGCCCCGGCCGCAAAAGCGGTCAGGCGGCGCTTCGCGGAGCGGCTCACGACCACGAGAGGGATCATGATCGTCGCGGGGTTTTCCTTCAGCGCGCGGCACAATTCGATGCCGTCGGGCTGCTCGCAGTCAGCGTCGATCAGGATGAGGTCCGCAGCGAGCTCGTCCAGGCGATCGGCCACGTCCGCGGCCGACTCCACGGCGAACACGGGAAACTCCGGGTACTCCGGGTCGCGTGCCATGAGAGCGAGCGCAGCCGAGCAATCCCCGGCAATGACGACGCGTAGGCGCAAATGATCCGTAGCCAAGCTGTGATTCCGCACCCTGTAGTTCCGCGGCCTGCACCCAACTCCCCTGAATCATGGTCGGGCGCGGCAATATTTCTGCTTCGAGTGTGAAGTCTATCACTCGAATTGAGATAAGCACGGTGGTCGCCAAGCGGCGACGCCGCGCTCAAGGTCGCAGACGCGTGCGGAGTCACTGCCGCTTCAGGTAGGGCGCATCGCCGTGTGCTCCACGTGCTGAAAGACCCGGCGGGCCTGCGCGAGGGTGCAGATCCGTTCGGACATGGAGAGCTGCAGGGTCTCCCCGACATATTGCGAGAGTGCGGCCACCACGACCAACGGCTCCTCACGCAAGACGATGGACGGGAGCATGCGGTTGATCTCGTCGATACAGTCGAGCACGCGGCCTGAAAACTCTTCGTCCTGGCTCATGAGCAATCCCCCCAGCTGATTTTTCTGTAGGATATATACCGTGGACCTATAGTCGCAAGAGGGCGAACTATCGCCGCGACATGCGGACGGAACAGATTTCGACGGCTTTCGGGCGAGTCCTGCGCGAACAGCGGGATTCCCAGGGCCTGTCTCAGGAAGCGCTGGCGTTGAGCGCCGACGTCGATCGCACGTTCGTCAGCCAGATCGAGCGCGGCATCCGCCAGCCCACCCTGACCACACTTTGTAAGCTCGCCAAGGCTCTGGACATCCAGCCGTCCACGCTCGTCCAGCGCATGGAGCGGCTGTTGCGCTGAGCGGTCGACGGTTTTATCGGCAAGAAATGTCTCGTTGAGGTGACATATTGTCGACGAAATTCCGAATGAACCGCTGAAGGGTGACGCGCCTCACGTTGCCTGTCTTCATACCGCGACTAACGTGCCGACACAGACTCGTTATCCACGGTACTCACCGCCGATGCGTCGAAAGATTCTCCTCATAGCGTGTCTTGCAGCCCTCGTACTTACGGTTGGGGTGTTCGACGTCGCACGTGGAGTTCTCGTCCGCAGTTTTTCGGATATCGAAACGGACGCCGCCCGGCAAAGCATCGAGCGGGTGATCAAGGCGGTAGAGGCCGACCTCCGGCAACTCGATGTCACCGCGCTCGATTACGCCCAGTGGGACGACATGTATGAGTTCGCCCGGGGCAATCGGCCGGATCTGATCCGGCACAACTTCACCCAGACGACGTTCGACAATCTGCATGTCGATGTTGTCTGGATCGTCGACAACGAGGGGCGGACGCTTGCGAGCGTCGGGTCGCGGCGGGGCCTGGGAAGCAGGACGAGCGCGCTCGGCTCCGATGTGCTGGGCCAGCTGGCGAAGTACCGTCCTCACCTGATCGGCGACGGGGAGCACTCGACGCGAGGACCGCGCTTCCTGCGAACCGCTTTGGGACCGCTTGCGTATAGTGCCGCGCGAATCCTGCCATCAGACCAGTCAGCCCCTGCGGCCGGCATCCTCATCTTCGGGCGGTACACACAACCTGCGGATGTCGAGCGACTGCGCGAGATGAGTCAGCTCCCCGTGCAAATCACCGTGCTCGAGGAATCGGCTCGCCCTTTCGGACGCTTCCCGCTGCCTGTGCAGGGCTGGCTCGATAGTGGCGCGGGCTCTCCTGACGATCCTTATTTTATCGTCGACGATGGCGCGTCACTGCGCGGCTACTCGCTGTTGCGAGATGTGGAAGGCGCGCCGCTGGCGATGCTCTCCACCGATGTATCGCGCGCCGCTTTCCAGATCGGCAAGCGGACGATCATGGCGGTGATTCTCGCGCTGCTTGCGGGGTTTGCCGCGGTCGTGGTGGTATTGCTGTCGATCATCAATAGAAGCTGGCGCACGCGAGACGCTATCAAACGTCAGCGTCGTGAGGATCAGAGGCAGCTGTCGAAGCTCGCGCAGCGGGATCCCCTCACGGGCCTGCCCAACCGTGCTTATGTGCAGCGCCGGCTGCCCCGGCTGATGGCGCGCGCGGAGCGCTCCAAGTCGATGTTAGCTTTGTTGTATATCGACCTGGATCACTTCAAGAACGTCAACGACTCACTGGGCCACGGCGCTGGCGATCGCTTCCTCGCCGCTACGGCGCAACGCCTGAGAGCCTCTGTCGCGAATCACGATCTGGTGGCGCGCATGGGCGGCGATGAGTTCGTTGTCGTGGCCGGCGATCTTCCTGATATTCACGCGGTCGAGTCCATGGCGCGGCGAATCCAGAAAACCTTGAGCGCGCCGCTCGATGTGGACGGCGTGTCGTTATCGGTCGCGCCGAGCATCGGCATCAGCCTGTGTCCTGACGATGGCGTCGATCCTGAGCAATTATTGAAACACGCCGATATCGCGTTGTATCAGGCGAAGGATGGCGGCCGCGCCACGCATCAGTTCTTCGCGGCCGAGATGAACGCGCGACTGCGTGAGAAGCTCGGGATGGAGCGCGCTTTGCGCCAGGCGCTGCAGGCTCAGGAGCTGTTCATCGAATATCAGCCGTCGTTCGATCTGACGACGCTGCGGCCCATCAGCTTCGAGGCGTTGTTGCGATGGCGTACCGCGGACGGGCTCATTCCTCCGACACGGTTCATCCCACTGGCCGAGCAGAGCGAGCTCATCGTCGAGATCGGCGACTGGGTATTGCGCAGGGTGTGTCAGCAACTCGCGGAATGGCAGGAGCAGCGGGTGCCGCTGTTGCCGGTTTCGATCAACCTGTCGGTGCGGCAGTTCGAGCGCTCGCGCATTGCCGAGAATGTCACTGCGCTGACGCGCGAATATGGCGTGGACGCGAACCTGCTGCACTTCGAGATTACGGAAGGCACGGCCATGCAGAACTCAGGTCAGCATCTCGCCGCCCTGCAGGCGCTGCGCAAGCTCGGCTCGCGCATTCTGATCGACGATTTCGGCACCGGCTATTCGAGCCTCAGCTATCTCAAACATCTGCCCATCGACACGTTGAAGATCGATCGGGCCTTCGTGCGGGAAATGGACATCGATTCGAACGACGTCGCGATCGTGGGTGCGATCATCGGCATCGCGCGCAGCCTGGGATTGCATCTGGTCGCGGAGGGCGTGGAGTCCGCCGATCAGCTGAATTGTCTGCGGGAGATGGGGTGCGAAGCGGCGCAGGGTTACTACTTCAGCCCGCCGACTTCGCCTGAGAAATGCCGCGTGCTGCTCGAAAAACTGCGCATGCAGCGCAGTCCTCTGGAGACGCAGAAGCTGCTGGTGCTGCGGTCGATGTCGTGAGGGCGATTGGCGCCTGAACGGGTATCATCGGCGCATGGCTACTAAAAAAGGCAATAAGGTCTCCCGTCAGGCGGCGGAAGAGGCTGTGCGCACCTTGCTGCGCTGGGCGGGCGAAGATCCCGCGCGTGAGGGACTGCTGGATACTCCGAAACGTGTCGTCAACGCGTACACGGACTGGTTTTCGGGCTACTCCATCGACCCGGCCGAATATCTGCGGCGTACGTTCGAGGAAGTCGGCGGGTACGACGAGATGGTCGTACTTCGAGACATCTCATTCGAGTCCCATTGCGAACATCACATGGCACCGATCATCGGGCGGGTGCACGTGGGATATCTGCCTACCAACAAGATCGTGGGTATCAGCAAGCTTGCGCGGGTGGTCGAGGGATATGCGCGGCGCTTTCAGGTGCAGGAGAAACTGACAGCGCAGATCGCAGGTTGTATCCATGATGTACTGAGGCCGCGCGGCGTGGGTGTGGTGGTCGATGCGACCCACCAGTGCATGACCACGCGCGGCGTTCATAAGCGCGGCGTGTCCATGATCACGAGCCGCATGATGGGCACGTTTCGCGAAGACGCCCGCACGCGCGCTGAGTTTCTGCAGTTCATCTCGATCCGGACGGCGAAAGAGGGATGAGGGGCGCAGGCTGAAACAGCGTGGGCCACCCCCGGCATGCGGATCTCCGTATGCCGGCTGCGATGGACTGAAATTCAGGTCACCCCTGGTTTGCGACCTTCTTGAAATCCGCGGGCACGTCGAACGCTCCCGGCGCCGCCGATGGCGTGGCCGAAACCAACTCAGAGTTGATGGTAATCAGCGGCACGATGCCGGCCGGAAATACTGATGCCGGAGTTGGCGCGGCGGCCGCTGCGGGCTGAGCGGGCTGATCTTCTTTCTTGCGGCGGAACATGCCACCAATCTGATTGCCCAGCTGCCCCGCGATGGCAACAGGGGACGTGTTGGTGTTGCCCTGGGAAGTCTCTGAGCTGGCCTGTTGCGCGCTCTGACATTGCGGTCCGCCGATGCCGAAAGCGAAGGTGTTACGCACGGGGTAGCCCTTCGCGTTCTTCGTCTGTTTGGCAATCTCCGACCACACGCCTTTGTACCGTCCAAACATGGCTTCGGCGCGCTCGCCCACATCCCGCGACAGCACGCCTTCGAGACCCAGCTTCTGCGCATACGCGAGTTGGAACTTCCGCGCTTCCTCGCCTGCCGCGAACGAGGGGGCGAGCCACTGATCCAGCAGCAGATTGATTTCGCAGACTTCGCCCGTTTTCTTATGCGTGCACGCCTGCGACGCAATGATGGACAGGCGCTGCGCCTGATTGCCGCCATACACCGCGGTCTCGCCGGTCTTGCGCACTTCGGTCCTGGGCTCAGACCATTCGCAGTCTTCCTCGTTCAGCGGCATGGGCGTGGCCTGTTGCTGCGCCTGTTCGGAGTCCGCCATTGCTTTTTGCATCTGCGCCTTCAATTCGTCGAAGGAGAGCTCGCGGTACTGCTTTTTCTTAAGATCCAGCTGATAGATCTTCCCCTGATCGAGGTTCGTGATGTCCGCGGTGGGGCCGATTCCCCGGGCCAGCATCCGGACGAACTTTGATTGCATCTGCAGGTCATTCTCTACACGGGAGCGGTTGCCCGAGATGGTCGTGGTGACGTTGCCGGCCATGTTGGCCATCTTGAGCATCCCCGCGCCTTCGACCGAGATGTGCTCGTTGATGGTGATATCCGCGCGAGCGGGGAAGGAAGCGAGGGCGAGGGCGCAGCCGATGCCGAGACCCACGCGGAGAAACGAGGATGTGCAGATCATGAGCCTCTCCCGGAAAGAAGACGGAAACCTGAATTGTTATAGATGATTCATGCCCTCTCGGGGGCATGCCCGATGCTAACAGAGCGATCAGTGTGCGAGGAATCGCACGGAGTAACAGCTATGCAAAGAACAGAATCCCTCGTCAGAAGCGGCCATGGGCGATCACGAGGCGCCGGGTGGTTGGCGGCGGCTGCGCTGGCGACCGCAGTTCTTGCGGTGTGCAGCGGAAGTGCGGTGGCCGAATCGGCGTCGCGCACTAAAGATGAACCGGCGACGTGGGAAGGGCTGGAGCGGGTCAAACGGTCCGGCCTCGACGTCGTCTACATCAAGCCCGGTCTCGATATGTCGAAGTACCGGAGCGTGCTGCTGGACCCCGTCGAAGTGTCGTTCGACAAGAACTGGGATCCGAAGCGGGGCCGGCCGATCTCGGATCGGGTCGATCCACAGGAGATCCGCGACAATCTGGCGAAGTCCGCGCGGGAGACTTTCAAGCGCGAGCTCGAGTCCCGCGGGGGTTACAAGCTCGTGGATCAGCCCGGGCCGGATGTGTTGCGTGTGAAGGCCGAGATCGTGGATCTCTACGTCAACGCGCCCGAGAGCAACAGCCCGTCGTTCACGCGCACGTATGTAATGAATGCCGGCGAGATGACGCTCGTGGCGAAGCTGTTCGACTCCCAGACCGATGAGCTGATCGCGCGCGTGCGCGATCGGGATCGCGGCACGGAGCTCGGCTATTTTCAGATCGCCAACGACATAACCAACACTGCTGAGCTGGAACGGCCACTGCGGCGCTGGGCAGACATGCTCCGACGGGCGCTGGATGGGGCGAAAGGGAAGTAGGCATCGGCTATTGGCGTGAGCGCGGTCACGTGCGGCTTACGCCACTGCGGAAAAGTAAACGCCCCGATTTCGGGGCGTTTTACTGTGCTTCGAGGCGGTGGCGTCTGAGGATTGCCGCCGCTGTCGCCGTGGAGCCGCGTCGGCCTTACGCGGCGTCGCTGCGTGACGAGCGCTTGCGCTCGTTCTCTTTCAAGTAACGCTTGCGGATGCGGATCGACTCGGGCGTCACTTCCACCAGCTCATCATCGTTGATGAACTCCACCGCGTATTCGAGGGTGAGTTTGATTGGCGGAGTCAGCAGCAGCGCGTCGTCCTTACCGGCCGCGCGGATATTGGTGAGCTTCTTCGTCCTGATCGGGTTCACCACGAGATCGTTCTCGCGGCTGTGGATGCCGATGATCATGCCTTCATACAGCTTCTCGCCGTGGCTCACGAACAGGCGTCCGCGCTCCTGCAGGCTGAACAGGGAATAGGCGACGGCCTCGCCCTGCTCGTTGCTGATGAGCACGCCGTTATGACGCTCGGGGATCTCGCCTTTCACGGGCGCGAAGCTGTCGAACACGTGGCTGATGAGGCCCGTGCCGCGCGTCATCGTCATGAACTCGCCCTGGAAGCCGATGAGGCCGCGCGCCGGCATACGATAGTCCAGCCGAACACGACCATTGCCATCGACCGCCATATCAATGAGCTCGCCGCGACGGCGGCCGAGCGCTTCCATCACAGAACCCTGATTGTCGGTGTCGACGTCGACCGTCAGCGCTTCGTACGGCTCGTGCACTTCGCCGTCGACGATCTTCGTCAGCACGGTCGGGCGTGACACGGCGAGCTCATAGCCCTCGCGACGCATGGTTTCGATGAGGATGGTGAGATGTAGTTCGCCGCGACCGGAGACGCGCATGACGTCGGGCTCGTCCGTATCTTCGACACGCAGGGCGACGTTGCTCTGCAGCTCGCGATACAGGCGCTCGCGGATCTGGCGGCTGGTGACGTACTTGCCTTCCTTGCCGGCGAGCGGGGAGCTGTTGACCTGAAACATCATGGCCAACGTCGGCTCGTCGACGCGAATGGGCGGCAGGCCCACGGCGTTCTCGGGGTCGCACACCGTGATACCGATGTTGATGTCTTCGATGCCCGTGATCGCAACGATGTCACCCGCGCTGGCGGATTCCACGTTCGTGCGCTCGAGGCCCTTGAACGTCAGCACCTGCTGAATCTTCGCGTTGCCCTTGTTCTCTTCGCCGTAGCGCAGAGTCACGTTCATGCCTGTGCGGACCGTGCCCTTGCGGATGCGGCCGATGCCGATACGACCCACGTACGAGTTGTAGTCGAGCGTGGAGATCTGCAGCTGCAGTGGCGCGTCCACCTGAGCATCTGGCGGCGGCACGTGTTTGAGCACGGCTTCGAACAGGGCTGACATGTCGGGACGGCGCTCGGTGTAATCCGTGCTCGCCCAGCCTTGCAGGGCTGACGCGTAGATCACGGGGAAGTCGAGCTGTTCGTCCGTGGCGCCGAGCTTGTCGAAGAGCTCGAATGTCTGGTCGATCACCCAGCCCGGGCGTGCGCCGGGGCGGTCGATCTTATTGACGACGACGATGGCCTTGAGGCCCAGCGCCAGCGCCTTGCGAGTGACGAAGCGGGTCTGCGGCATCGGGCCTTCGACGGCATCTACCAGCAGCAGCACGCCGTCGACCATCGACAGCACGCGCTCGACTTCACCACCGAAGTCCGCGTGTCCCGGCGTGTCGACGATGTTGACGCGAGTGCCGCCGTATTCGATGGCGCAGTTCTTCGCGAGGATGGTGATGCCGCGTTCTTTCTCGATGTCATTCGAGTCCATGACGCGCTCGGTCATCTTCTCGTGCGCGGCGAACGTACCCGACTGTCTGAGGAGGCAGTCGACGAGCGTGGTCTTGCCGTGATCGACGTGCGCGATGATGGCGATGTTACGGATCGGGCGGTTCATGGAAGCGGAAATCCCAGCGAAAAGGTCGCGCAGGGTATCAGGACGCAGCCACGATTGCATCCGTATGGCTCGCACCGTTTTGGGCCGGCGGCTTGCCCTGAAATGGCCCGAATGCAGCCGTTTTGTTCGGAGGGCGCGACGCCCGTCCGAGGATTCGGAATGACTGCGCTTGCAGGCAACTTCGCCGCGATCGCAGGCATGTGCGGTGCTCGCTTGGGGGAGTAGCGGGTACGGCCCGTGTGGGTGCTGAGCGTTTTGGCGGCGGTTTTTCGGCTGGGCAGCTCCGGGAGACGGCTGCGCGAGACGGTAGCGCGGCGTTGTTTGCCTCGGCTCCGGGTCGGATGCGTCTCCTGCGAAGGTGTGGCCCGCGTGGCGAAGACTCGCGATGTCGAGCCTTTTACTATTGAGTTCATCCATGTCCTTGACCTCGCGCCATGCAGGGGGCGAAACCCCGGGCCGTGACACGACAGCTCGCCATCCACCCAGCGACCACGCTGAGGATGAGCATCAGAAGCAGGATGCCGCACGCGATTTCCGGCGCAAACAACAGGACGAGGGGATGCGGCGTGGTCTGATCGGCCGTTGCAGGCGGCTCAATCTGAATATTCGTAATCGCGACGCATAGAAAGTAGCCCAGTGAAATGCCGGCCAGCCCGCTTGTTACGCCGAGCAGGGCGCCTTCGAGACAGAACAGGAACTGGATGCGCTGGCGAGGGAAGCCCATGCTCAGCATGGTTCGGATCTCCCGTGTGCGTTCCTGCGCGCCGAGCGCGATGCAGGTGAAGATTGTCAGCAGTACCACGGTCGCAATGACTACCACCTGAGTGCCGAACTGCTTCACCTGCGACAGCGAGAGCTGATTGTAAGATGGCGCGAAGTCGCGCCAGGTGCGGATTTCCAGATCGGGCAGAAGCTCTGCCAGTTGCTGGGCGATGACATTCGTATGCGTATGGTCATCGAGAGCGACGACCAGTTTGCGGATTCGCTCTGTACGTAGAAGCTCCTGGGCCGCGGCGAGGGGTATCACGAGCCGCATGCGATCGAGGGTAGCGGAGCCGGTGGAGATTAATCCCGCGACACGCATCTCCGCGGTATTGCGAGCGCCACCACGCGATATCGTGTGCACTGTGATGAGGTCGCCGGTTTCAACTCCTAACAGTCGCGCCATTTCCTGGCCGACGAGCGCACCGTAGCGACCGTCGGTTTGTGAGGATTCGATATCGTTGCCGGCGACGACCCGCGCCTGGGCGTGAGGAAGGCGTTTCTCCAGCATCGGATCAACGCCTTCTCCCATCGCGGCGACGCTTCTCTCGTCTCGGACTACAAGGCCCTGGAACGCCAGACGCGGCACGGAGGCGCTGACGTGCTCGATCGCGTGCGCTGCCTGTCGTATGCGCATGACATCTGTGGGGAGGAGGCCATTCTCGAGCAGATGTTCTTCGTAGCCCGCGAACTCATCTGACGTCGCAATCTGAAGATGACCGACACCGCTGTGAATAACGGAGTCGCGAACGGCAGCGAAAGCCGCCAGCACATAGCCCGCTATCAACACGTAAGCCGCCGTGCAGAGCGCGACAATCAGCAGGGCATGGATGCTACGACGTTTCTGTCTCCACAGATCCCGCCAGGCCACCCGCAGCCACATCATGTGTGTAACTCCTGTAGTCATGCGCTTACTCCGCCGCAAGCCGGCCGTCTTGCAGGCTCATGCGGGAGGTGGTCGCCTCCCGCAATCTGGGGTCATTGGTTGTCAGCAGAAAAGTCAGCTGCTGGTCGCGCGCGAGGTCTTGTAGCAGGGCAATCAAGCCACGCGCCGTTTCGGTGTCCACGTTTGCGGTGAATTCGTCGACCAGCACGATCTTCGGCTGCCTGACGATGGCGCGGGCGATGCTCACACGCTGTCTCTGACCTTCAGACAGCGTGTGCGGAAAGTGACGCTCATGCTGATCGAGTCGAACGCTCTGCAAGGTGAGGCGCGCCCTCTCGAGGCGATCTGCGCGTGAGGCGTGCTGAGGGAGCAGAGCCATTTCGACGTTCTCGATCACCGAGAGTGTTGGCAGGAGGCCAAACTCTTGGGATACGAGGCCTATGCGCCGTTGCCGAATGCGCTCGCGCTCTGTTGGAGGCAGCCGACCCACTCGCGTGCCGCCGATCCAGAGCTCGCCGGAATCCGGATGATCCAGCATGCCAATGATGTTGAGCAGGGTCGTCTTGCCGCTGCCTGATGGCCCGCAGATCGAAGCCAGCTCTCCGGCGTGGAGAGTAAACGACACGCTTTGCAACGCCGTCCGGCGCTGTGTGCCTGCGCCATAACTCTTTGTGAGTCCGCGAGCGTCGAGCACTGTTGGTCTGGAGTTGATAAACATGGGGGCGCCTCAGGGGAACGGATGAGGCTCGGTGTTGAGCGGGCCTGGATCTACGTTCCAGTGCGCGGCTACCTTGCGCAGCCGGCGATCATCTTCGTGTGCCATGTCGTGCCCAACATGCAGCGGCTGAAGGCCGGGGACGATGACTCTCACAGTGCGAAAGCCAATGGACTCCACGTCAGCGGTTGTTGTCTCCACGTAATAGGCTTCGTAACCTGCCTTGCTTAGCAGGCCTAGCGCGAACTCGAGGCCGGCTTGATGGTCAGGCTTCTCCATTGCAGACAGCGTAACCTCTGTAGCGGGACCGCTGAGAAGCCACGACAGACTCGCAACATTAGGTGGGTGCAGGTAGTAGCGAACATGATCTTCGAAATCCCGGATCTGCTCGCGCGGAACGATGCGTGGAGCCCTCTGGAGAAAGATTGACCAGTTCAAGGTGTGAAATGCTTCAAGCGCGGAACGCGCGATCGCCTGCCGAAGGCTCAGGTTTGCTGAGGCGCCGAACACTGCCGCCTTGCCGTCGCGCGGTTTGAGTAAAGTGATCGCGGTAGGCAGGCCGATGTCTGTCTCGACGCGCAGAGCAAATCCCTGAATATTCTCCATGTTGAACAGTTCATGTTCGCGAGTGCGTAGCGCTGCCTGAAGCGAGCTTGCTGAGACCTGTTCCGGTGGGCGCTCGAGCAGCCACGTGCACACGAACGCGTCACGCTCAATCACTTCGCTGAGTCCATTGAGCAGTGCCTGTTCCAGGGTGCGACCCGCTGCCATACCGGTGCTGATCGACGGGAAAAGATTCTCGTGTGCCGACGTCGCTTCGTAACCCAGATAAACGAGTGACGCGGGTATCAGACACGGTGCGCGGCGTGTGAGATTCCATCCCTTGGCCCAGCGCAATTTGACGTTCGGATCGACGCGCGCGAACGGAAAGCCCGGTCGCGCATACTGGGCGTCGGCGAATGCGATGAGATTTTCGAGCGGCAAGGCCTGGTCCCCCAGCTCGGAACGCGAGGCGGTAGTCAGATCTTCATCCCGGTAGAGACCGCCCGCGTATCGCTCGCAGGTCTCGCCCAGCGCACGCCACGTGGCTTCTTCTCGGTCAAAGGCAACGCCATTGGCGGGCACGATGTAATCGCCGCCTGCCGCGCCGAATGGCTGATTACGTAAGAAATACTTTGGCTTCGCGCAATGCGCGGCCACGATGAAGATGTCCGGCTCGCCAGGCTGCAGCGGCACTTCGACCAGACGCCGCACGATTCCACACTGCGGGTCGATCATCCGCGCGCAGACTCGTATCAACTCCTCTGACAGGTTGGAGTGGAGCTGCTTCATGCGCAGCCCCAGTCCCGAACGGCCTTGGGAGGCGATGAATCAGGCGTTGTTCCACAGACTTCACACCGCGGCAAGCGCAGTATGGCGTGGCAGCTTACCTCCAGCGACGCCGGGTTTATTTCTACGGTCCGATTCAGCACGCATTGATGTGTTGCTCCGTGAAGGAAGTTGAGCACCTGTGCAACGATCAGTGATGCGCCGATGCGAGCGTGTATGCGGGCGTTGCTGTCGATGCCGCTGGCATCCAGCGCCTCGTTCTGAGTCAGGAAAGCATCGAACTCCTCGCGGAAAGATAAGTTCGCGCGCAGCCGGTGATGAAAGCACGCAAAGCAGGCCGTTTCCCCGGGTACTACCAGCGGCCCAAGCCTGATCGATGTATCCGCAATGCAAGCGAAGAGTACGGAGCCGTCCTGCTCGAGGGCGGCCTGATTGGCCGCCATGAAGGAGGTGTTGTTCTCATAATCACTCACGATGACCATGAGTGGTGGCCGCGCGCATTCTTCGTCGACGTCGTCTGAATCGGCGTCGCCGCCAAGGCGAGCAATTTCAACCCGAGTTGCAGCTGCAAGATGGCCTGTGCCATACACGGGAATGCTACGCATGGCTTCCACCAGAACTTTGGGCGCTGCGCCGCCGAGCAGGCGACGGCTCGAGAAGCTGATCTGATCCACCAGGGAGTCAGGCGACGTTGTTGGCGCTCGCGATGCCAGTACCTGCTTGCGACTCAACAGACTCAGGAGCGATTCAATGTCGTCTGTCGAATAGCCTTGTCGCACCAGGGTTTCGATAATCTCTTCAGTCCCATTTCTGCCGTTGCAGAGGGTGAGCAGATCGACGGCGAGTGCAGCGTGCTTACCGATCGTAAGGCGATCGGCCGGGGTTCTGATCTGAATGCGGTCTCTCGGTAACGGCACGACGCGAACGACCCGATCGACAATCGGGCGTATTGGAATCAGGCGCCGGGTCTGCGCAGTGTGATCTGAAAATGCGGTGTCCATGACATTCTCTTCCATGAGGAGTCGGTGATGAATAGGCTGCGGCCGGGTCAGCGAAGCCCTCGAGCCACTTCCTGAGCAAGCTCTTTCCATCCTTCGATCTGCGCCGCCTTGTTCAGATAGCGCCGTGCCAGCGCATGATCCGCGCCATAAGCTTCGGGGCCGCGCAAGTGCAGAGCCGCCGTGGCGCAGAGTATTTCCGGATCGTTTGGATATTTCGCCTGCGCCGTGGTGAAGAGGGACAAGGCTTTTTCCCAGTTCACCATCTGCGAGGCGGCGTTCGACGCGACGTGAATTTCCGCAATAGCAAGCCAGCCTTTCAGGAGCAGATGATCGCGACTCGGCAGATGCGGGGTCAGCCCAAGATCACAGACCAGAGAACGGGCTTCAGCGAGGTCGGCGGCTGGTGTCTGAGATTCATCTTCCAGCAAGCGTCGCGTGAGCGCCCGGCAGAGCAGGGCGCGCGAGGCGATACGGGGCCGGTTGAACGCGGGCGGTGCGCGAAGCTGATCGATGAGATCTTCCAGCTCACCCGGCGAGAGGGTGGCCCATACGATCGTCGCAGCGGGTATGGACGGATTGTCGAAGTAAGACGAAGCAGCGGTCTCGGCTGTATGCGAACGCCCGAAAAGCTGTTCGTCCAGCGACTCGATATCTTCATCGATGTAATCGGCCACGACTGCCGGATGAGCGGCGGTGTCGCTCGTCGTGCGCAACATGGTGAACAACGTTTCGACGCCGTCACGATGAATGGTCTCGAACAGGTGGCGGGCGGTGGCGCAGGCAGCGGAATAGATGAGCTGTTTGCTGGGCAGCGCCGGAGCGAGCTGATCGAAATAGACATCGTGCCTGGCGTCGTACGCAAGCATTGCTCGGAGCGGCAGTGTGTCTTCGGCTTCGGGCAACGCACTCGTTGCTACATCGATACCAGGGCCGACAACGACCGAGCCTTGCCTGGCCAGTCGCGACTGGAACATCACGGCCACACCTTCGTCGAGAAAGCGATTGCCAGAGTGCAGATGAATGTGGGCGAGCTCGTGGGCCAGAAGCTGCTCGGACTTTTCACGAGTCTCGCGCGGAACAATCCTGATGTAACCGATGCCTGGCACTTCGTGAGACGAATGGGTAACAGACCCTGGCTCGGACGATGCATCGATCACGAACCGGCAGGACGGTGTGCCGAAGAAGTGGTGTGCCTCAGATCTCATCGACCGAAACAAAGGCAGAAACGACTCGACCGCGAGAAAGCCATCTTTGCGTTCGAAGATGAGGTACGCGCCGTCGTCCACGATGATGCGGCCCGTGCCCGTGGCTATTTTCTCCAATGTCGGCACCAGCGTGCGAGCGCAGCCCATGCGGCGCAGGAAGTGCAGGTCGCCGCGCGTTGCGGGTGCGTCGCCGCCGGCAACGCAGAGGATGATGCGCTCCACCAGCAAATCAGGCCTGTAAGGGTCTGCGCGCAACTGATCCGTAATGCGATCGATCGAGTCTGTGAGCAAGTCGTCCATGAGCTTCCCCGTTTACGATGTGTGGTCAGGTTGAAGGAGTGGATTCGGGCGGACTTAGTCCTCCGATGAAAAGACAGTGAACGGCGGCTTCATTGACACCATCCACCCCAACGAGGCGATGGAGGTGGTCGTCATGGAAGCCACCCCACGTGAGCGAACCCCAGCCCGCGGCCGCTGCGCTCAGGCAGAGGTTTTGCGCGAGATGACCCGCCTCGAGAAGAACGAAGCGATACCCTCGATTGCCATACTTCAATGTCGTGCGTTCGAAGAGGGCGGTGATGATCATGAACGCCGCTGCAGTCTCCACCTGCGTCTGCGCAAGGATGAGAGCGTCTGACAAAGCGCAATGCTCTGCGGGCGTTTTCAGAATACTCAGTTCCCGGTTCTGCGGATCGAAATGCATGATCGCGCATGGCGTATCTGCGGCGCGCAGCAGAAATACATAGATTTCCAGCGGATAAGTGGCGCCCGCGGAGGGATAAGTTCTGAAGCACCGCGCACGGGTGCTCTGCGTTATGACATTGGCCTGAGCTGCGGCCGCGGCCGGCAAGAGGATGTTCGCGAGAGCCTGCAACGTTAAAGGCGCACCGGAGAACACTCTTGTGCTGACGCGCTGGCTCAGCGCACTTTCGAGAGTTGTTCCTGTGCCGGAAAACGTGGGCAGCCGGAGCCTGGGCGCATATCTGAATACCTTGGTGTTGCGCGTTGTATCGACATTCGTATGGGCGCTCATGCGAAGCGCATCTGTCAACGACGACGTACGGGTGTACTTCGTGTTGGTATGAAAGATCTCGAAGAGCTTGTCATGTGCGGCGTTCATGGCCGCAGATGCTACCGGCTACATCGAGAAATTGAAGACCATGAATCTTATGATTTGCAGCAGAAATGGAGGCTGGTGAAGCCGTGCTCGACGTGAGATCGTCGTGGTGCTCAAACGGAAAGGAGTCCGGTTATGCTGTTCGATACATTGGACGTTACGTGGTCAAACGAAATGGATCCTGCGGACCTCGCTCTTGGTGAAGACATCACTGGCAGCTGTTGTTGCTGCTGTTGCTGTTGCGGGCATATCGTCTGACAGGGGAGGAGTAGCGGGAGGTGTGGCGCGCTTCGCGCCTGAGAAGCGCACACTACCTCCCGTGACTCATGCGCCCGTGAAGCACATCGCCGATTCTGAGCAGCGAGGTTTCAGCCTGTTGTGGCCAGGACGCGGTTCTGACATTAGGAACGCGTTTCAGCAGGATGCGTTTTCGGCCGCTGGCTTCCGGGCTTGCCGGCACGCCTTCGATATCCAGAACAGCCAGGGATTGGACGAAAGCATGAGGTTCCGCAGCGACAAACGTGCCCCCGACTGCGAGCGTCGTCAGTTGTGGGTCGGCGATCCGCAGCCGCAACCGGCTGTTGTAGCGATTGAACTCCTGTACGGCCTGCGCAAGCGTTTCACCCTGAAACGCCAGCCGCCCGCGAGTCCATGCGAGTTTGCGGCCCAGATAAGCGTGGCCTGGCGGGGTGGCGATCTTGACGTGTCGCGCGCGAACGCTCGCCGTGCCTCCGGCAGAGAGGGGAATCTGCTCATCTCCGATCGCAACGCGTCCTTCCGTTACCATGACCTCGAGAAAGTTCTTACCTCGAACCCGCATCGCGAACGCCGTTCCCACGGCGCGAACGTGAGTGCCAGAGGCGGTTACCTTGAACGGGCGGTCCGGGTCGCTCCTGACTTTGAACAGAGCCTCGCCCTTCACCAGATCGATGCGTCGCTCGGTTGCGGTGTAGAGAACTCGAATAGTGCTGTCGGTATTGAGCTCGACGCTGCTGCCGTCGGGCAACGCGGTACGAGCGAACCCTCCTATCTGCGTGGAGTGTGTTTGCCAGCGTGCCTGCAACAGCGCGACGAGCAGCAACGACATCACGAGGGCGGTCAGCGTGACGCCGAAAGCAAGCGGCGCAAAAAATGCACGCGGCGGGGAGATGTCATCTTGCGGCTCTTCATCTTCAGACGCGAGTCGTCCCCAGCTGCCGTCGCGCCGGTCATTGTCATCCAGTCGCGTTCGTTGAACGCGACGGAACGTGTCGCCGAGATAGCCGTTACTGGGAAACTTACGAAATACGTCGAGATCGACCTGGCCGTCTACCGGTCTGAGAAACCGGGCGCAGTTAGCGTCCAGCCAGCCTTTACGCGCGCGAAGAAAAGCACTCCGATGTCTGTCGCTTGTAACAGACCAGGAGTCGAATTCACGCCGTTCTTTGGGCGAGTGGTCCGGATTTTCCAGACGGATGACCCATTCGGCTGCGCGATCGTCAATTTCCGTTGCCTTGGTACCCATGTCCTTGTTCCAACTGAGTCAATTCCGTTGTTGAATAGGCACTCCCCGACAGTGTTTGACGGCCGTCGCGACTCATTCCGTTACATCGCACTGCTGTCGAAAAGCTACTGCAGCGCATCAGGTAAAGAAGATGTTTGTTATCGATAAATCCGCTGAAACTATAGTGTGTCAGAGTGAGATAGACACTCGAGCGCACCCAGTGAAGCTCCGTCGAAAACCACATACACAGCGAGACTGACGCATGTTCGTTCCGAGTGAAATATTTCATGTTGTTGTTCGAGGGCAGTCGCACTCTCCAATGTTTGGAACGAACGCTGCCCGTGAGCAGCTGAATCAGCTCATCTCCGATACCTTCGGGGGTTATCCAGCATGTGTGCATGCGTTCTGCTGGATGGATCGGGAAGCGCAACTGGCTGTGGAGACTTTCAGTTACCCCATCCGCGCGCTCTTGAGGCGTCTGAGCAACCTGCATAGCGCCCGTCAGAAGAGCGCGATCGCGAACGGCGTGCCGCCTTTAGACTTCAGCGTGCGCGCCGCGCCCCTGGAAGGTGAGGGAGAGCTTCTCGACTGCGTGCGCCTCATCCATCTTGCGCCCGTGAGGGCGGGGTACGCGATTGACGCTGCGGACTATCGGTGGAGCAGTCATCGCGCGTATCTGGGTTTGGAAACGGTGCCGTGGTTGACCACGGATGTCGTGCTCGAATCTTTCGTCGAAGAGAGCGGTCGTGCGCTGCAGGGCTACAGCGAATACATCCGTCACGGCTATCTCAAGAAGCGCCTCGTAAGTGAGCCCGTGGAAAGAACCAAGGCCGCGCTCGGGCCGAAGGCCCCTGTCGCGAACCGGGCTGCGAGAGACGACAACTCCTCCGAGCAAACCGGAGCGTGACAGGCGGCGGCCGAGCGTTGCCCCTCGAGCGGGCAGCGGCGTCGGCGATCGCGTCACATCGGTAAGCCGATCCTCAGTGCGTCCATCGCAATACGCACCTCGATGAGGAACGCAAGGAAAGCGCCGGTCAAACAGAACATGGCCGCGACGAACAGAATGGCGATCGCTGCTGCCATGCCGGTCGTAAAGAATGCATTAGCGAATAGCAGCACCACCACCAGCGCCACGCATAGCGCCGAGCAGGTGGAGAGCGTGATGGCCGTGTTGATATAGCGGGCGCGCTTCGCGAGCACGGAGAGCTGTTCGTTGAGCGAGTCTGGCCTGCCGAAGCGATTCTCGAGCTTGTCCTCGAGATATCGCGCGCGATCGACGATGCGCGCGAGGCGCGTCGTGAGCACTCCCAGCGTGACGCCTACGCCAGACAGCAGGAAGACCGGCGCTACGGCCTGTTGAACGAGATGCCCGATATCCATGATGGTGTTGTGATAGCCAGATCGCCGTTTATGATGCCAGATGATGAAAGCATATGACGACGTCGAGATCCTCGACACCTGTCGCGCCCGCGCCATCGAGCTGCTGAAGCAGAACCTCACGCCCGCCGGCATCTTAGCGGCGTCCCCGACGGATCGCGCTCGAAAACGCGGCTATACCACCATTTTTGGGCGGGACGCCGCGGTGTGCGCACTGGGAATGACGCTATCCGGCGACCCCGAGCTCGCGAAAGCCGCGGTCGACGGCATGCACACGCTGGCGCGGTATCAGGCCCCCAACGGCCAGATGCCCAAGTTCGTCGATCCAGACAAGCGCGAAGCAGACTTCTGGTATCTGGGCTGCATCGACTCCACGGTGTGGTGGCTCATTGCGATCGCCTTTCTCGACAAGCACGGGCAACCGCGCGGGCTGCGGCGCAAGTATGCAAGGCAGATTCAACTTGCTACACAATGGTTACAGGCGCAGGAACATCAGCGCTTCTTTCTCCTGCAGCAGAATGAAGCGAGCGATTGGGCCGACATCATGCCGCGCTCGGGGTTCGTGCTGTATACGAATGCCTTATGGTATGTCGTCAAGCGTCTGTACGGCCTGGATCACCTCGACGAGACGCGTCAGAACTTCAACGGGCTGTTTCATCCGTTCTCTGCGACGTTGCAGGATTACCGCCGTGCGCAGCTGCTGAATGACTACGCGCTGCGAACAGCGCGCGATCGCGATCTCTATTTGAGTTTCGTCAACTTCTCATTCTTTGGTGAGGACGGTGACGTCTTCGGAAACGTGCTGGCGATGCTCGCAGGTGTGGCCGACGCGAAGGCGTGCAGGCGTACTATCAGAGGGATAACTCGAGCGCGGGTAAGCGAGCCGTATCCCGTGCGTGTCGTCACCCATCCCATTCCGCAGAGTCACCCACTATGGCGTGCTTACATGGCAAGGCATCGTCAGAATTTCATCTGGCAGTATCACAACGGTGGCATCTGGCCGATGGTTGGCGGTTTCTGGGTGAGCGCGTTAGCGGCAGCCGGTAAGACCAAGGAGGCGAAGGCCGAGTTGGTGAAGCTGGCCCGCGCGTGCGCACTAAGAAACTGGGCGTTCACCGAATGGTTGCATGGAAAGACGCTGAAGCCACGAGGCATGACAGGGCAATCCTGGAACGCAGCGGCGTTTTTGTTGGCGGAAAGCGCCATCAAGAATGGTGGCTTTAACTGGGGCGACTGATAACGCAGGCGCCCCCTGCGGAATTACGGCGCTGCTGACTCAACGGGACGCAGCTCGATGAGCTCCGCACCGGACTCATCCGTATGCAGCACTACGGCCTTGATGTGGAAGGAATGCTCGAGTGCGGCGACGAAGCTCTCGGGGTCCGTGGATTCAAATCCGCCGCCGATACGCAGACCGGCAATTTTCGGATCCGTGATGGTCAGCTGGCGCCGGTTATACCGGTTGAACTCGGCAACGGCTTCCGCCAGCGTCGTGCGATCGAACCACAGCCGTCCCTCCGTCCAGGAGAGTTTTCGCGTTACGTTTTCGCCCCGTACCGCCTCCACGCGCATTCTGCCTGCCTTGACCATCGCGGTTTCCCCTGCGTTCAGGAGAGAGAGCGACGGCAACGGGTCCAGCGGCGTCAGCTTCAGGTTCAAGGTGTTGTCAGGTGGATCAATGACGACGCGTCCTTCGGTGACGAACACCTCGACTTCCTTCTTGTCTCGCAGGCGGACACTGAATGCGGTGCCGACGGCGCGGACCAGCGTCTTGCCGGCGGTTACGTCAAACGGCCTGTTGGCATCGTGAGCCACGGTGAACATTGCCTCGCCTCTGACGAGCACCACCTCGCGGCGTTCACCGGTCAGGCGGACGCGCATCTCGCTCTTTGTATTGAGCTGCACGAGGCTGCCGTCGGATAGGCTGACGCGCTGGAATCCGCCCAGATCAGTGGTGTAAGTGTTCCAGTCAGAGCGGTGGACAAGTACCCAGGACGTAATGCCCGCGCAGATGACGACCATGGCCGTCGCAGCGATGAGGACCCATGGCCTCCGACGTTTGCGAACGGATGGTGTCGGCGGGGCCTCAAGACTTTCGACGAAGTCCCGTTCGCGAAGGAGGTCTTCGTCAACTGCTCCATCCAGAGGCCGCATAAAACGCAGGCGGTTGGCACGTCGCCAGCCAGCGTTCAGTCGAACATAGGCAGCTCGATGGCGAGGGTCCGCGGCAAGCCAGTGCGAGAGTTTCGCCTGCGTTGCAGGCGAGGGGTCCGCTTCCAGTCGGACAATCCAGCGGGCTGCCTGCTCTTCAATATCGGGTGCGGCCATTCTCAGCCCTTCGACAGGTCGTGAACATGGGCTGTATCGTCGTCGCCTTCTCGGGTCGCCAGATTTTCGAGCCTCATAATCCCCGCCTTGCGCTCCACTACGGCACTGAAAAATGTGCTTATGAACATGACGGACACCGCCGGATGTTCCGCTACCTGACAGTAGGGCTCTTGCATATTACGTGATAGCGGTCCCATACGAGGCAACGACTTGCCGCATAACGGAAACTTGGTAGCGGTGCGTCTATTTGACTCTCTTAGATACAACTCAGGTTGCGCTGCGCTGCTCAATTGGCCGAAATAGCTACGCTAAACAATCACTTATGATTCAGTCCGCCGCTCACGCCGCGCACCATGCACAGCGGCAGATCATAAGTCGAAAGGCGGGGGGTCTGTGAGCATTGCGTCATTTTATGTGAGGCATCGCGGCATGTCAGTCGCGCCGCCGCCCCGTAACTCCCTCACTGCAAGCACTGACACCCTTAATGTGCTGACCGGCGGGAGGTAATCGTCGTGCGAGTACGCAACACCGCGCAGGTCCTCCTGGCTCCATCTGGAAACAAGTCATCCCGCGGTCGATTCTTAGGAAGCCATCACAACATTTGCACACCCGGGACTCGCCACTTCTGCATGTGTTAGTCGGCAACTCGGTGCCACGCGGATTGATAGTCCAAACTCAGGCACTCACCATAAATTCAGCGGTTGTGAGGCCCTGTCGTGTTGATTAGGCTACACGTCGGCTCTCCCCTCGTGACGATGCGCAGCAAGGAAGTTGAGTGGCATGCTCATGAAGATCCGCGCCGATAGGATTCGTAGTGGCGCCTCGACCCTCCGTGAGGTCGTAGGGCTCGTGTGGTCGCAGGCCAGTGGCTTCGTGAAGATGCGGCTGGTCGTGTCTCTCGTGTTGCTGGTGTCGACGTCCGTGCTCACGGCGCTCGGCCCCCTGGCTCTCAAGCACGTTGTCGACTCGTTTACCGGGCAGAACACCGGCGACACGGTGTCTGTCACGCTGCTCATCGCGTTGTATGTTATGAGTCAGTGGCTCGCGCGCTGCGTCGGCGAAGTGCGCGGCTTCCTGTACGCTCGCGCCGAAAGGCGCATGTTTCGCACTTTGAGCGAACAGCTGTTTGCACACGTCATGCAACTGCCGTTGCAGTACCACCTCGAGCGCAAGACCGGCGCCATCAATCAGACATTGGAAAATGGCCTGCGCGGCTACCAGATGATTGTTCATCACCTGGTGTTTACTTTCCTGCCGGTCATTGCCGAGCTGGGGACGATCATCGTCGTGCTGTTGAGCCTCAAGCAGCCGGTGTTCTTCGCATTATTTACAGGCGCGTTGATCTGCTACGCGATTGCATTCGCGGTGGCCGCTACGAGAGTGGCGCAGCCTGCGCGTATGGCGTCGTCCTCCGGTGTGGACGCCAGCGCGACAATGACGGACAGCATTCTCAATTACGAGACCGTCAAATATTTCGCGGCTGAACCCGTTGTGCAGGAACGCGTCAGTCGCGCGCTGCTGCAAACAGAGAATGACTGGATCGGCTTCCACCGCCGTTATGCGGCCAACGGTCTCGCCGTTGCGACGATTTACGCAGTATTCCTTGGAGTAACCATCCTCTATGCCGCGCGTCAGGTGGACGCAGGCCAGATGACCGTCGGCGGATTCGTGCTGATCAACACCTATATGCTCCAGGTTGTGCGACCGGTGGAGATGTTGGGGTATGCGATGCAGGGCTTTTCGCAGGGCATCGCGATGCTCGAAAAAATGCTGGAGCTCTTCCATGAGAAGCCGGAGCCGCGGCATGTGAATGACCTCGCGAACGTCAATGGTCCCGGCAGCCTCGAATTTCAGCACGTCAGTTTGTCGTACCGTTCGGACCGAGCCGTACTCAAGGATGTGAGTTTCAAGGTGCCAGCGGGCAAGACGCTGGGGATTGTGGGGGCGAGTGGCGCAGGCAAGTCGACGATCGTGCGCCTGTTGGTCAGGATGTTCGAGCCCAAGGCGGGTCGCATTCTGCTGGATGAGATGCCGGTGTCTGATGTCTCGCTGGCGAAACTGCGCCAGGCGGTTGCGGTTGTCCCTCAAGACACCGTGCTGTTCAACGACACCATCGGTTACAACATTGGCTTCGGCAAGTCCGGCAGCACTCAGGCGGAGATCGAGGAAGCCGCCAGGCTGGCCCATCTGCATGACTTCATCATGAGCCTGCCGGAAAAATACGAAACGCGAGTCGGGGAGCGTGGCGTGAAGTTATCGGGAGGTGAGAAGCAGCGTGTGTCGATTGCGCGGGCCGCCTTGAAGCATCCGCGTATCTATGTGTTCGATGAGGCGACGTCGTCGCTGGACAGTCGCACGGAGCAGGAGATTCTCAAGAACTTGCGGGATATCTCCAAGTCGAGCACCACCCTGGTTATCGCGCATCGGCTTTCCACTGTTGTTCACGCCGATGAGATCGTAGTGCTGGATAGCGGTCGTATCGCCGAGCGAGGTTCGCACGAGAATCTGCTCGCGCAGAATGGGAGATACGCCGCGTTGTGGGCCGCCCAGCAGGCCAGCTCTACCGAAGAGCCCGCAAAGGACAAAGGCGCTGTTGTCGCCTGACGTTCGCGCTCAAATTCATGGCATCTTCCCAAGTTCGGTACTGAGCTGGCAAAGTTAGCTTTGTCGCCTGCGATGAAGCAGCGAGAATATTCTGCCTCAGTAGATAGCAACTCGGCGCTGGGGAGTTCTTGCACTTCGCTGCGGGTGTACGACGCGTGATACCTACGCTGCGTACGCCTGCGGGGTTACATCGGTGCATCTCGCAGATGTTACGAACGTGCTTATAGTGTGCCGCAGTACGAAGTTTTTCCGTTTATCCTATTCACATGAAATTCAAAGAACTCCTGAAGGCGACGGGTGAAGTGATTGCTTTCCGTCGTGAGCAGCTCCGGGTCAGCCAGCCACTGCTCGCCGAGCAGTCGGGCATGAGCAAGAACTATCTGGGTGGCATCGAGCAGGGCAAGAAAAATCCTTCGCTGAAGAAGCTCCATGGCGTGGCGGAGGCTTTCAAGATGACCCCGGCTGATCTGCTTGCCGAAGCGGAATACTGGGTTCAGGTGGATGGTGTCGTCGCCAGCCTGCAGCAACTGGTCGCGGGTCGTCGCGGCAAAAAGCTTCGCACTGCCGCGCGTGTGCGCGCGCAGAAGGGCTGGCGGCCCATCGTCAAAAAGCCGGCTCGATAGGTAGCCACACACTTTCGATGCAGCGCTGGACGCAGGATATGGTTGCTACCGGTGCCCACACGACCACGCGTAAACGTCTACATCCGACGTCGATACGCGCAGCGAGTAGCGGAGATCGCTTACGCGCGCGTCCCAATCACGGGTAACACGTCGTCCTCAACGGCAAGAAGGAAACATTGACCATGGGCAACGTTGCTGAGATGCGGGAATGGGTCGCCTATGTAATGGCGCGTCGAGGAAAAGCTCAGGTCCGCCTCAGTGTGCGCAACGGGTGGTTGCTCGCCTGCAATTTCAGACGCAGGCCGCGTTCGCCGCAGCAGCACTGAGAGTCGAGTGATGCTTCGCAATGCCCATGGGGCGCGCTGATTGCGCGCCCTATGGGTCGGCCCGAGGCACAGCGACGATGCGCCTCGGGCCGATACTACTTGGGGATTACAGCGTCCAGACGACGCTGAGCGTAATCATCTCGGATGTGGCGTCTGGAGAGCCGACGAAGGCATCGTATTCCACGCTGCTCCTCTCGTACTCCAGACGAAGGAGTGCCCCTTCGAACAGGACACTGCCGCCAACACCCCATCCGAAATAGCCTTCGGATTCGCTGCTCGAAGACCGGTTTGCTCCGTTCGATTGTCTAACGTCGACGTCAGACTGCGTATAACCGACGCGTCCATAGGCTGACAGATACTTGTTCAGAGGCAGGCTGCCGATCGCGGCGGCCTGGAATCCTCGGACGCGAATATCCAGACGCTGCAGCGCCGCTGGGTCGTTTCCGCCGTAGGCCGGTGAGCCGCCGTCGATATATGACACCTCTGCCGCAAGAAACTTATTCAGCCGATAGCCGGTGATGAGGCGCCAGGTGGTGCCGCTCTCATCGAAAAACGTGCCGATATCGTCTTCCACTTCAAGTTGGTGCTGGCCCACGCCCAGACCGATCAGCCAGCCACTGTCCGCACCGCCGAAGGTGAATCCGTCCGCATGTGCGGTGGTCATCCCCGCCACCATCAAGGCAGCAGTCGCGAGTGTCGTTCTCAGCATGTCTGAATTCCGTATGCATCCGGGCTGGAGGCGGCCGAAGTCTAGCTGTGTCCGCGCCGCTGCATGGAGAGAGAGTTCACATATTTATTCCGCATGTCGCAGCGTACGGCCGCTAACACGCGCGAAAGCACAATATGTGGGGGGTAGCGGAACATCGATGCGAGCGCGTCTGACTGGTACGTATACGCTACGTATACGTGTTGAATCGCGCCCCCGCGGGCGCGGCAGGTGGCATGTGGATGAGCCCAACGGCTTCCGCAATTGGTTACGCGCTGTTACGGGTAGAGGTTTCTCCGACGCGTCCCGATTGCTTGTCGTGGAGGGCTGGGAAGCGCCACTTCGGCTCCGGCGCCCAGGAAGGCGTTACCTCTTCGGGACGGTATTCGCACTGACCGCAGCCCTGGGCGCCGACACGAACATCCAGACGAACAAAGAATTCTCTCCGTGGATTACATACACCGCGGACGTCGGGGATTCCCTAAAGAAGACGCTGCCCGACGGCAGCAGGCTGCATCTCAATACGAACAGCGAGGTGCGTGTCCAGCAGTTGGACCACGGTATCTATGTCATCTTGATACGTGGAGAAGTCAGCTTCGAAAGGCCGCCCACCGAGGACTTCATATTTCAGGTTCGTGTTGCACGCTCGCTGGTTGCAACACGCGACGGCACTTTCACCGTTCGGGTTAGGGAAGACCAGCGAATAGAGACGTTGGTCTCTACTGGTGAGGTGCTCGTCGAGCCGTTTACCGATGTGATTCATCAAGCACACGCGCAGCGAGTGACGAGCCCGCGGCCTTTCTCCATGAGGACAGGCGACCTCATGACGATCAGCGCCAACTCCCAACGGTTCGACCGGCTGTCGTCTCACGATCTGAAGAGGCGTATGGCCTGGAAGTCCGGCTTTTTGTGGTTCGAAGGGGAAACGCTGGTCGATGCGTTGGCGGAGTTCAACCGGTACAACCAACGCCAACTCGTTGTTGCCGACGCTACCGTCCGCCACATCAGGATCGGCGGACGATTTCGCCTGCGGGATGCCGACAGTTTTCTCGGAGTGTTGCGATCGACGTTTGGTGTTGGGGTGATCTCCTCAGGAGAATCTGCTTCGGGCGCTGTTGTAATCCAACTTGGGCGAGAAGCGCAGCTCGTCGTTCACGATGGAACATAACGTCCAAGTCCTGTTGCCCAATAATCAAATCTCTGGCACAGCAGACATTCGTCGAGGTTGTTGTTTTCACTAGAGGCGTTGGTCTTAACGTCTTAAGACCTTGACGCTCTGTCAACGCGGGTTCAAGTTCGCCGCGCCACCGATCCGCAGTTTCAGGAATAGATCTGACAAGGAGCCGCTCATGGATGAGTTGGAAGTGTCGGTAGAGATGCAGGGCGGTCCGCGAGGTTTGTGCTCCTCGGTAGGGCCCGGTCGCTGGGGGATAGTGTTATCCGTTTTGAGCTGAATGCTTCACGGACATGCGCAGGTATACGCGTCCGCCACGGATTGGCGGCGCTCTGGCATGGAATCGGAGTCGCGATACGTGCAGGGCAGAACGAAATGCCGTCACGCGACTTACGAGGACCATGACGTTTGTCGAGCCGGGCGTGTTGCCGGTGAGCGATCGTCAGGAGTTGCCGTGTGAACCCGCAGGATGCGGGCTGCTCGATGACGAAGACTTTCTCTCGAACGATCCTGCGTTTCGAAACCGACGTGTGCTTGATGATGATTGAGCAATCATGCTCGTACGGTTCGAAACTCAAGACAGGAGTCCGTCATGAAAGTCCGCAACGTTGATTTCGAGTTGATTGATTGTGGGAAAGCGTCGAAGGTCACGAGGGGGGTACCCCTGCTGTTTCTCTTCGAGCTCACCTCTCCGCCGTTTAACCGACTGTTCCTGTTCTAAAACCATGGGACCCACCTGCTGAAGGTGGATGCTTCTGGTCGTCCGCGGGTGCAAGGAGCGCCCGCGGACGTGGGTTACTCTTAATATAAGAGTCCTTCGATGTCGCGCTATGCCTTGCCGGCCCATGTGTTCATCTGCCTGAACGGTGAACACTTCGTGCTCCTTGATCTCAAGAAAGACCGCTATCTCGCACTGGATTCCGCCAAGGTCGCCGCCTTGGCGGGCGTCGTGCAGGGATGGCCTGCCTCGCCTCATCCAGTGACCGAACTGGCGGCTGAGAGCGCTGAATCGGTCGCTCAGTTGCTTATTGAGCGCGGACTGCTCAACGCGAATTCCACCGGTGAGCCTGTTCAGCGTAGAGACGCAGCGGTGGCACCGTGTATCGAACAGCTGGTTGCGGATGAATATGAGGAAAGCGTGCGCATCACATGGCGTGTGTTAGCGACGTTTATCTTCTCCTTCTTTACCGCCACGCTCTTCGTAAGGTTATTGCCTCTCGAGCGGGCGGTGCGCCGGGTAGCCGCCCGTCGGTCTCATGCCGGCGAAAGCCCGCTCGAGCGCGAACGCGCGCGACAGCTCCTTCTCGTGTTCGGTCGGCTGCGTGCTTACTTTTTCACATCCCGGGATGCCTGCCTGTTTGAGTCGTTCGCACTCATCGAGTTTTTATCCCATCACGACATTCTTCCGCGATGGGTCTTTGCCGTACACGCCCGGCCTTTCGCCGCGCATTGCTGGGTACAGCAGGAGGGTCTCGTGCTCAACGATACCGTTGAGCACGTAAGCGGATATACGCCCATCATGGTGGTGTGAAGTCATGTACCGCTTCTTTGCACTGATCTGGGATGCCTCGAATCCTGCCGTGGCAGCGGCGGCTCAGAAGCTCATCGTTGAGCGCGAGCTGTCGAACAAGTGGTTGCGCGTGGTGACGCGCCCTGGCGTGATCGCCTGGCATGCCGATGTGAGAGCGCCATCCAGCACGGCGACGCTTTTCAATGACGGTAATGCCGTTGTCCTGGGAACCTTGTTCTCACGGGCGGGCGCTCATCAACGCTCTGCAACGGATGCCGCAGAACTCGTTCAAAAGCATTGGGGCCGCTATGTAGCAATCATGGCCGACGCAAAGTCTGGCGTCGTCCAGGTGTTGCGCGATCCTTCCGGCGCATTTCCGTGTTTCGTCACCCGCTACGAAGGGGTGTCCATCGTGTTTTCGGACATCGAGGATTGCCTGAGCATGGGCCTCAGACATTTCACGATGAACTGGAAATATATTGCCGGCGCTGTGATCCAGCCGGGACTGCAAAGTCGGGAGACTGCCCTCAACGAGGTCACCGAGGTACAGGCGGGCGAGCGCATCACGTTCCACAGTGGTGGCGCCCATTCTCTTGAACGCACGTTTCTCTGGAATCCCGCGGACATTGCCCGGCGCGATCTCATTGTAGATTCCGAGGAGGCTGTCACCGCGCTTCGACAGGCAACACGGGAGTGTGTGCATGCGTGGGCAGCAGTTTATCCGGCTGGCATCGTCAATGCCTTGTCGGGTGGCCTTGATTCGGCGATCGTGCTGAGCTGCTTGAAAGATGCGCCGACCTCGCCGACGCTGAGCTGTCTCAACTATTTTTCCTTGGGTCGTGACGAGGATGAGCGGAGATTCGCACGTCTTGCGGCTGAGCACGCGAACGCGCGGCTCATCGAACATCAGATCGACTGGACCAGCGTGCCGTTGGAAAACGTGATGTCGATCCGGCCGTCCGTCAAGCCGTGGTCATATCTGTACGAGCTGCAACATAGTGCGCATGAAGGGAATGTGGCGAGGGAGCTCGGCGCCACTGCGATATTTACCGGCGGCGGTGGGGACTCGGTTTTCTATCAGGGGCGTGCTGATCTGGCAGCTCCCGACGCATTGTTTACGAATCCCGCCCGATTCTGGCGCGCCGCGGTTGATGGAAGCCGTGTGGCGCGCTGCTCCGTCGCGGCGATTATCCGTCAGGCCGTCAGCATGCGTTTGGGTCGCAAGGTTCTGAGGCCACTGGGCGCTGATATTCCTCCCAGAACACTGATCCGCAAGGAGGTGTTTGAGCAGGTGGAGGCGACCGGCATTCAGGCGCATCCCTGGATGGCGCACGCAAAAGGGCTCCCGCCCGGCAAGTTGTGGCATATCGCCTCCCTGGGAGTGCCGCCTGCGTTCTATAACTCCTTCGAGTATCCGGGCAATCCCGAAAAGGTATGTCCTTTGGTTTCTCAGCCTTTGATCGAGGTGGCGTTACGGATTCCAACCTACGTGCTTATTTCAGGCGGACGGGATAGAGCGATTGCACGCCGCGCCTTTGCGGACGCGGTACCCGCGGAGATCATTCGTCGACGCACCAAGGGCAACGTCGATAATCATAGCCGGGCGTTGCTCGATAAGAATCTCGGCTTTGCGCGCGATGTCTTGCTGGATGGGCTGCTGGTCCGTGAGGGACTACTCGATCGCGAGCGGCTGCATCTCTATCTGTCGCGGGATCGTTCGCCGCTCGACTTTGAATACAACGAGATCCTGCATCAGCACTTATGCGCCGAGGCGTGGTTGCAGCGCTGGAAAGGGATTAGTCAGCAAGGTGCCGAACTGGCCCGACTCGCCGGCTGATTACCACTGTTTGCGCACGGTGACGCTCACAATGCGTCCGAGTATGTCCGCATTCTCAGCGTCGTATCCCAGACCGACGTAGCTGTTCAGAAACGGTGGGTTTTCGTTGAGCACGTTCTCCACATTCAGTGCGAAGCGCAGCCTGCTCATTGTGTTGTACGAGAGCTGACTGTCCCAGGTCGTCCACGCGTCGACTTTACGATCGGGTTCACTGGCCTGATCCTTATAACTGCCGGCGTAGTTCATCGCGAGCGTGGCGCCGAGGCCGCCATATTGCCAGCCAAGCGTGCTGCGTAAGCGCAGATTGAGCGGATGGTTTTCGGTATTACGCGTTTCCACGATGGGGCCGGACGGAATCGCCTGTTCCGAGAAATCGAGAACATAGGTGCCGTTGAAATCCAGCGTTAGAACTCCCGCGTTGATATTGCGTGACCACTTGGTTACGAGATCGATACCGCGCGTGCGGAGCATGGCGAGGTTGTTCAAGCGCAGATCGATGATTGCTCCAATGGGAGCAGTCAGACAGAGCTCTGGGTCAGTCGCGAATGTGCTGCGCCGGCAGACATCCTCCCGGTATGCAGCCGTCGGCTCCCTAGTCACGGCTCTGGCAAACATCGGATTGGAGAGCAGATCGGCGGAGAGCCGGATGTCCTGCACACGGCCGCGGAACTTGCTATCGAAGTAGGTCACCGCCGCGTGCATACCGCCGAATTGCGGCAAGTCGAGATCGACACCCGACGTCCAGCTTCTGGCACCTTCCTCGCGCAGATCGGCGTTATTGCCACCCCACAGTAACGCCTGAATGGCGCCCTCAGGCACACTCGCATCGGGCAGCAGATACAGGGTGCTGTAGTTTCTGCTTTCCACCAGGTCAGACAAATTCGGTGGGCGGAACGAGCGCGCCCAGGTAGTACGGAAACTCAGACCGCGCCAGGGTGGTTCGTAGTTGATACCGATTTTGGGTGTGTGGACAGGCGCGAACGACTCGTATTTTTCGTAGCGCGTCGCCAGTGAAACATTGAGGCCCCGCGCCCAACGCACAGCGTCCTGTGGCGACACCGCGGGGATGAGCACCTCCGCATAGGCTGCGTTGATTTGCCGCTCCAGGTCATAGTCCGGAACCGGCTTCAGCTCTGGAGAGTCGTAATGCGAGCGAAATTGCTGGGTGCGATGATCGAATCCAATAGCGAGCTTGATGTCAGTTCCATTGCCCAGCGACCACAGCGGTCCGCTGAATGAAACATTGAAGAGCTTGAGATCCGAGTGGGAACTGAATAGTGAATCCGCCCTGATTTCCTCGAGCGTTGCCTCGCTCGTCCTGGGGCCGATACCAAAGGGATTGAAGGCGGTTGCCGGGTCTGAATCGTCCAAGGCAAGCCGGAGCCGAGCGGCGTTGACATGCCCTGACGTTCGCTGGTGTTCCTTTTCCCGGCTGTAAGCCACGTAGCCGGTGGTTTTCCACTTGCCACCGGGAAGTACTACGTCCAGCCCGACGGCACTGCTGAGAATTGAGATCTCGGTGGCGACGGCGGCTTGACCCAGTTCCTCCCGAAAATCGTACAGGACAGCGACGGGAGAGTCCGACCCCGTCGGATTGATGAAGAACGGGTTGCTCGGGGAAACCGTCAGGCCGCCGCGAAGAGACGAGCCATACCCGTTGACCCGCCGATCGCTGTACAGCGTGTCAGCGAACATTTCGACGTTATCGTTGAACGTGTAACGACCTGTAGTAAAGAGACTGTGGCGTTTCTGTTGATACAACACATCGGCGTCTTCAAAGACGTCACTCAGGTTGGCCGTATGGGGCACGAAGCCGGTGGTCGACATTGAATCGTCACTGCTTTCTGGAATGGCATACGTAACGCCGTCGGCGACGATCGTGCCGGGTCTGCTATAGGGACTATTGAAATTGTCGCCGCCGAAAGGGCGCAAGTCGCTGGTCGCCTGAGCGCGGGTCGACGCGGGCAAGGCATCACGCGAGTAGAAGTCATAAAGTGCCATGCCGCGAAATGAGCCCAACGATCCACCAATAATATGGTTGAACTGTTGCTCACCCGCGGAGCTCGCACCAATGGATCCATATCGACCCTGAGATTCCGCGCCATCGTAGTTGCGGCGTAACTCAATATTGACCACACCGCCAACAGCATCGGCCCCGTAGAGAGCGGGAGAACCGTCCGCAATGAAGTCAATGTGCTCTACGGCGCTCAGCGGAATATTAGAGATGTCGGTGAACATCGCTTCGCTTCCGCTGGGAGCGAGGCGTCTTCCGTTGATCAGTACGAGCGTCGCCCCGGCGCTGAGCCCTCTCAGATTGATGCCCGTGCCCTCACCGGCGTTCGACTGCGCTTCACGACCGATGGTCGCCGTATCTTCCGACGGCCCGCCCCCGAAATTCTGCGGCAGGGTCTTGAGAAAAGAAGCAATTGTCGGCGCGCCCGTCCGCTCGATGTCCTGTCTCGAAAAGGAGATCAAATGCGCGCCCACCGGCGCTTCACCGCGGATATGGGTGCCGGTGACGGTGACCTGGCTCAGCTCGCTACTCGCGGGCTCGATTACTGTCTCGCGCTTCACTGTTCGCGAGGTGTTTCGAGACGGCACGATATCCGGTGTGACCGGCGGCCCGACGACGGCCGGCGCACTTCTGATCGCGCTGATCGCCACTGTCTGCGCATTGAAGAACTGAACTTCGTAGCTCTGCCTGTCGAGCATCTTCTTCAGAGCTTCGATGGCCACGTACTCGCCGTCGATTGCCGGAGTTTGTACCCGCCGAAACAGCTCGAAATCGAACAGCAGTTGCACATCGGCCTGATCGCCGAACTGATTCAACGTCTGGATGGCTGAACCCGCAGGGATATGAAATTCGACCCGGCGCTGGAAAGGGGCCGGCACAGGCTCGTGAATGAGCGCTTTCGGCTCTGCCGCAAAGGCGGGGGAAAGTTGTATCAAGCAAACGCCAAGCAACGCCCAGGCAACTGCTGCTGCCTGGCTCATTCTTCCTTTATAGCGGCGTTGGCTGGATTCCATTCGATGTGACTAGGCAAGTTACGCGCTGGCGCCCCTTACGGAACCGACTCCGTACGACGGCGCAGACGAATATCACCACTGGAATCAACCGGCGGAGCGACGTGAACATTCAGAAGAAGGTTGAGCGCTCCGATGAACGCCTGACGGCCTTCCTCATTGTTCATGAACCGACCGCTGATCGGCGCCTGCGAAATGCCCGGATCAGTCACGATCAAACGCGAGCGATTGTAGCGATTGAATTCGGCAACAGCCTCGTTGAGCGACTCACCCTCAAACCATACGCCACCGGATATCCACGCATGTTTGCGGTCTATCGCAGCTTCTGAAATCTGGTCTATTTGAATTCTTTCAGGTGAGATATTCGTGCCCGGCTGCTCTTTCGCGGCCTGCTTGTCCGGGACGATCGCGCGGTCGCCACGCGCCAGGATGGGACGCGGCTGCCGCCTGAAAATGCTGAAGTTCGACGAGTCGACCGCGACCAGTCCTTCGGACACCAGCACTTCGATGCGCTTGTCCTCATGCAGCCGCACGGAGAACTCGGTACCGACCGCCTGCACGGTCGTGCCGTTGACCTCGACATCAAACGGCCGTTTCTTGTCGGGCGCAACGCTGAATAGCGCCTCGCCACGAACGAGTACTACGCGTCGGCGCGTAGGAGTGATGTGCGTGCGGATTTTGGTATCGGTGTTGAGGCGCATCGTGCTGCCGTCAGGCAGCTCCACGCGCTCGAAGCCGCCCACCACGGTCTCATACGGACGCCAGTTCGCGTGATCGATCGCAAAGTACGTGAGGATCGCCGCAATGATTGTCGCGGCCGCGAGCCCGATGCTCGCGCGACGATAAGGATTCGCGCGTTCGAAACGCTGATCGCGTCCTACGGGCGCAAGCAGGTCAGGGTCCGCCGGTTCATCGAAAGGCCGCAACGTGGCGAGACGCTGGGATCTTTTCCAGCCCGCCTCGAGACGCACGTAGGCGGCGCGATGTCTTTTATCAGCCTCGAGCCAGCGGCTGAACTCTTCGTCCGCTTCTGCGGAATGGCGGGGTCGATCGCGGCGGATCAACCACTCGGCGGCCTCAGCTTCCACGTTGTCACTGCTTTTTCTGTCTCGACTACTGGTGCTCATGCGATTTTTTATTGCGCCGGCGCAGACGTTCCATGAACGTGGCACGCCTCTCGGGGATCGGCTGATCGAATAACACCTGCGCGCAGCGTCGCGCGGCTTTGGTGAGGTGCTGTTCGACCGTGTTCTCCGAGATTTTCAGCCGGGCAGCAATCTCCTTTTGCGAGAACCCATAGACTTTACGAAGTGTGAAGACCTGGCGGCATCGCTCGGGAAGGCCTTCCACGGCCTTGGCGAGTAACGCCAGTTCCTGGTGGCTGTTGACGATCTCTTCGATCTGCTCGCCTTCGTCCAGAATGTCCATTGCTTCGAGGTCTGCGACGAGCTCGATAGGCACGACCTGCCGATGACGCAGCCAGTCGAGTGCAACGTTCCGCGCCACGGTCAACGCGAATGCCCGGATCGACCGGATTTCGGGCTCACCTGTGGAGCCTGCAGTCAACAGACGGGCGTATGTCTCCTGCAACAATTCCTCGACGTCAGCCGTGTTACGGGCGTAGCGATAAAGACACGCCCGTAGCACGCCTTCGAATTCGAGCGCATGCAGAAGATAACGATCTTCGGCTCTTTGCACGTGGAGACCCCCGCGTCCGATAGGTCGAAATAGTTATTCACGCGGATGAGGTCCGTTCAAAACGCGAGGCCGCATTACGCGCCAGGCGAAATTTTTTCGCAAGGGAGTAACGGAAGAGTTGGATACCGTCGTCTATCACTGACAACTCGAAGCCATTTCGAATGGACAAACGGTAGCCGCGGTCCGCTCCTTGTCAGGATCGGTAAGGTGACCGCGGTGAGACGCCCGCTGTAGTCGATGGTCTGCAGCGGGCGTTTTACTTTGTTTTTTAAGGAAAAATGCGCGCCGTAGACGGCATGCATGTATCCATTTCGAAAAGTGTGCGAGCTCTCGTGCGCTTCTTCTCCAGCGTGTTCACGCTTGAATGTGCAGATGCGGTAGCCGGTGTATTCCGCGCTGTATGTCGAGTCTGCTCATAACTCCGCGGCGGCATCACGTCGGCTCAAAACGATGGCATTTGCCTCGCTGCGTTGCGATCTGATGTATGTCACCTCGACCCCGTAAAGTTTTCGGAGTGCTTCGGCAAATGACTCAGGATCTGTTGCGCGGAAGTTACCAGCCACCGTCAGGCGCGTAAGTCGGGTGTCTGCCACGACGAGCGGGCGCTCGTTGTACCGGTTGAACTGCTGGACCGCGGAGGCGAGGGATTCACCGTTGAATTGCAGCCTGCCGCTGCGCCAGGCGAGCTGCCGGTTCAGATCTTCCAGGGACAACGTACGCTTCGTGAGGCTCACGTCTCCACCCACGTTACGGATAATGGCTTCTTCGCCAGCGCCCAACTCAGCGTGGTCTGTATCTGAGGATGCCATGCTGGAGACGTGCACCTTGCCCTTCAGCACTGAAACAGTCGTCTCCGGCGCATTGGCGTGCGTAATGCGTCTGTAAACGCGGAACTCCGTGCCGATGTCGCGGATGCTAGTGCTGTCCGCCTCGACAATGAACGGTCGGTTCTTTGCGTCCGGCGCTACGGCGAAGAACGTCTCGCCGTTTACCACGCGGATCCTCCGCACTGAATTCGTGTAGGAGACATCGACGCGCGTGTTGGTGTTGAGGTGGATCGTCGAGCCGTCAGACAGACCGATGGCGCGTCGTTCGCCAACTGCGGTTGCAAAGGTCTCGGGCGGCTGCGTTCCTGTAACTGAAACGTACATAGCGATGACAATCAGCATGCTAGCCGCGATAGCGGTGATGCCTATGCGCGTTGCTATCCATGCCGTTCTGGCAACAGGGGTCATGCGTTGCGTGTTGCGCTCAGCTGCGCCTTGACGCAGAAGTTCATCCACGTCGATTCTGTGGTGAGAGTCGAAGCGTCGAAGCTCGCGGTTGAGTGCGTTGGCGCGCATAAACTCCCGCACATGCAGGGGAGACTTCAGCAACCAGTTGGCAAAGCCGAGCGGGTCCGCCGATCGCTTGCGATCGAAGCGGTTGACCCAGCGTATAGCGCTCTTGACGATGCGGTCGTTCTCTGCCGCGGGTTCGGAACGTCTGGCGAAGCGTTCGTCGTCATGCATCCGTGTCATTCTGTATTCCTCCTGACCTGTCCTGGTCGGCCTCGATGTCGAATTGTTTTTCCTGTTATCGACTGCTCATTGCAAATTTGCGTTGGCCCGGTGGTTCATCTTGTGCGGTGGCCGCCGCTTTGAGCGCTGTGGTCTTCAGCTCCTTGGATCGCGCGCGAACATCGTCGGGTTGAAGCGCGAGCGAATCACGATCTCGTTGGACGCGCGTTCGAGCATGAGGTCGCGTTCACGTGAGAGCAAGAGTGCGAGCGATTCTGGATCATCCGCATCGAACACGCCCGTGTAACGGCGAGTAGCCACCGTCGTGCCTTCCAGGCGGAACTGCGGGCTGCGGTTGTATCGATTGAATTCAGTGATGATGTCCGAGAGTGTGTCCTCGCGAAACTCGAGCCGCCGTTGACGCCACGCGACGGTGCGTTGGACATCGGCTTCGAGCTTTTTCTCGATCTGTCCGGCGGGCAGCACGACGGCTTCTTCACCGGCGCCAACTTCTGTTATGCCGGCGGTTGATTGCAACGTGATGGCGTTGGCGGGCTTGCCGCGCTGTGGATTTGCGCTACCGGTTATAGCTGTGGGCTGTTGGGTGACTGACGTCTCTGGTGTTGTAGCGCCTTCGCCCGTCGGCGCAATCTGCGGGAGGATTCGGCGGGGGGTGCGATCTGTCACACGGACCCGACCTTCCAATACCGCTACACGTGTTCCCTCTGGGCGGCGATACACATTGAACTGTGTGCCGATGGCCTGGACGACGGCGTCATCCGTGTAAACCCTGAAGGGGCGCGACGCGTCGTGATGAACCTTGAACACCGCTTCGCCCTCGAGCAGACGGATATCACGTGTGTGATCCGCCATGCGTACCTGTACCCGGGAACGCGTGTTGAGGTGAACGATGGAACCGTCCTCCAATTCCACAGCGCGTTGCTCACCGATGATGGTGGCGTAGGTATGCCAGCCGGTGATCACATCCGGGCCAACACCTGTAAGACGTGAGATACCCGCCAGCGCGGCGATACCCGTGAGAGCCGCGGCAGCGGCGAGCTTGGTCCAGCGGGGAAGTTTGCGGTTCGAGCTTACGCTGTTGCTGAGCTGAGCCGTGACTTCCGCTTCATCGGCGGATACGGTCAATTGGCTGTCGGGCGAAGCTGATGCGTCCGATGACGTAGCGCTTACGTTGCCGGCGTCGACAGACGTCAATTCCGCACCGCTGTCGCCACGGGTTGTATTCAAAGAGAGCACGTTGTCCGAGCCGTCCGCGAGGAGGGTGTCGACGTCGTGTTTGCGGTCCGGATCGATGTTACCGATGAGCTCGCGCTCATAAGCGGTGAGCAGCAGGTAGTTGCGCACGTTACGGCGCGAATCCAGCAGCCATTCGACGAAGTCTTCACGGATGCGTTGGCTGCCTTCCGGCAGCAGGCGATGCCAATGCGCCGCGTGAGACGCGGTCAACTTATCACTCAATGATCTGGGCTCGAGATCCATGCGTACCTGCTCCCCTTAGCGGTCCCATTCCATGGTCATCATCTTCGCGACGGCCTCGGTGACATATTTCTCCACCGTATGCACGGAGAGGCCGGCCTTTTTGGCGGCTTCCGCATGCGATAAACCGTCGCGTTTCACCAATAACAAGACGGCCCGCTGCGTCGGCGGCAGTTGCAGGAGGGCGCGTTCGATCTGTCGTTGTAGATTCAGTCTGTCGGCGAGTTCGTCCTCGACGACATGGGTCGGGTGCTCGGCGGCCTGATCCACGGTGTCGGAGTCGTACGTCACGCGTTCCCGTTCCTGCGCGTTACGCAGGCGGAATTCGCGGACGAGGTTCGACGCGACGCTGAACAGGTAGGTTCTGGGCTGTCGCACGAGCTCCGGCTTACTTAATCGGGCGAGGCGTATGTAGACCTCGTGTGCGAGGTCGTCGACGTCCTGCGGCCGACCGAGCCGGCGCACGAGGAAGCGATGCAGTTGCGTGGCGTACTGCCGGAAGGCAGAGCTCGCAAAGCCGGCGATCTCGTTGGCGGGTTCCGTCATACCAAGCTGTCGTTGTGGGTCAAGTGTATGAGCACGTTGAATCCATTCAAAAAGGGGCCGATGACGCATGCCTCACGTCAGCGACGTCCTGGGCCATGCCAGCCTGGCGGAGCTCTATCTATATATAGAGCGGCAGCCGGGCAGGAATGGCGTGTCTATGTACTAAGAGTGTCCGTCGGGGCATTTGCCGGTAGTTCTTCTCGGCGGCTGGTGGGTGGTTCAACAGCAATCGCTAAAGGACTACCGGTTCTGTCGCACTGTCACACTCTTAACACAATAGCAGAGGTTGGATTCTTCCAGCCTTACCACGACAAAAGTCTCAGATTTCGAACTAGGGACAATTAGAAATGAAAGATTTCCGCCTGGGTCTCATCGGTGTGGGAGTGTTGATTTGCGGGCAGGCGAGTGGGGAGGCGCAGGTTCAGCAATCGTTCTCTGACGGGAGTTCGCGTATGGCCTTCAGCATAGAATCACAACCTATTGCTGAGGCGCTTACTCAATTTGCAAATCAGAGTGGATATCAGCTTTTGTTTCCGTCTCACTTGGCGAGAAGCATTACCTCTCCCCGTGTTCGTGGATCTCTATCTCCCAAGGGTGCGCTGGAATTACTTCTTCGTAATACTGAGCTGACGTACGAATTCGTCAATGCAAGCACGATAAGCATCCAATCGAAAACTCGGGATGTTACCTCCACGCCGACCTTCCTTCTTGGCGATGAATACACAAACGTCGAGTCACTGCCAGTGGCTTTGACAGCTGAGGGCGCTAATAACTCCGACGAACGCGAGTTGGAGTCGCCGTCTTCTTCTGACGCAGAGCGGGGCTCCTCCGGTGAACGTCTGACAAACGCATCACAACCTGAGGTTTTAGTAACTGGTACTCGAATACATGGCGAGGCCCCGGCAGGCTCGCCAGTCTCTATTTATGACCGCGAGTATATAGAGCGCTCCGGATATCTAAGTTCTGGCGATCTGATACGGGGTATTCCGGAGAGTTTCTCTGGTGGGCAGAATCCAGCGGTCGTCGGAGCGACAGGCGGAAACAACGCTAAGAATATAGGACTAGTATCGACCGCGAATCTCCGTGGACTGGGAAGCGACGCAACTCTGACACTCTTCAACGGTAGACGTATCGCAGTGTCTGGATATCAGGACTCGGTGGATGTCTCAGGCATCCCCGTAGATGCAATTAAGCGTGTCGAAGTTCTCAAAGATGGCGCGTCGGCGCAGTACGGCTCGGATGCGGTTGGAGGTGTAGTCAATTTCGTTCTAAGAGACGATTTCGAAGGAGCGCAGTTGAGCGCATCCCTGCTCACTCCTACGAGAAGTGGGGGCGGTGAGCAAAGCAAGTACAACATGCTGTTGGGCACAAACTGGAGCAGCGGCAATGTGATGGCGGACTACGAGTTCTCGGAAAGCAGCGTTCTGCTCTCGTCAGATCGAGAGTTTTCTACTGGCGCTGGTTCACCAGGAAACTCACTCTTTCCGGAGCTCAAGCAGCACTCGTTCTTTGTGAGCGGACACCAAGAACTTGGATCTGGAAAGCGGCTTTTTATTCAGTCATTGGCTAGCAGGAGAACGGGTTCGGACCGCGTTGTATTCCCGGGGCTACTTGAAACGTTCAACAGACAGGAAATCACTCAAGCGAACATATCGTCCGGCCTGGAATTCTCCCTGCCTAGTGAATGGCGTGGTGAGTTGGCCGGTACGTATGGGCGTAGCAAAATTGAAGCCGATTCAAAATCTGTTTTTTCCTTTGGAGAGACTTCGACTTTTTCACCCTTCAAGAATACTGCTTACTCCGGTGAGCTCAGTGCATCCGGCGGTATTGCCGAAATTCCGGGCGGAAGTATCAAGGCAGCGCTAGGCCTCGGTTATCGCCATGAGGAATTCATAAATAACTCCTTTAGTCAGGGCCGACTCGCTGGCAGTACACGGGGGGCGCGCGATGTGAAGTCTAGTTTCCTAGAGCTTAACTTCCCTTTAATCTCAAAACTAAATAACCGTCGTGGCGCAGAATCTTTGGTATTTAATGCAGCGGGGCGGTTTGAAGAATATTCAGATGCTGGAGACAGTAGTGTTCCGAGGTTTGGTGTGGCCTATTCACCGGTAGATTCGGTCGCGTTTAGGGGCACTTGGGGAAAGGCCTTCAAAGCACCAACTTTTTCCCAGCAATTTACGGGGAGTCAGGTTGGGTTGCTCGTATTGCCGGATCCAGCTTCATCAAGGGGCTCGTCAATAGTCCTGTTGAGAACTGGAGGGAACGAGAATCTCGTTGCACAAACAGCGAAAACTTGGACAGCGGGCTTGGATTGGTCGCCTAAATGGACCGTCCCGTTTGCGGCACACCTCACGTATTTCAACATTGATTATGACGGAAAGGTTGCGGCTCCAGTGAATTCTATACCGACAGCACTTATTGATAGAGCCAACGCACCGTTCATCGTCAGGCAGCCGAGCAGTGCTATGCAGCAGTCTGAGATCGATGACGCGCTTTCGTTCTTTAATGCCTCCGGAGTGCCGTATGATCCAGCTAACGTCGCCGCGCTGATCTTTAATCAAAACCAGAATGTAAGTTCCCAGAAGATCGAGGGTATCGATCTATCCGTTAATGCCAGCTGGGAATCGGGTATAGGCTTATGGACTTTCTTCGGAAACGGAACTTGGTTGAATTTTCGACAGAAGCTTACAGAGTTCAGTCCTGATCAGACCATTGAGGGAACCCTGTTTAATCCCGCAAAAAGAAAGGCGCGTGCGGGGTTCAGCTGGGATAGGAGCGGTGTTTCTCTGGGCGCGAATCTTAATTATGTAAGTGGAAGCCTAGACAATGTCCAGATTCCAGCGCGTGAAGTTTCTTCGTTCGTGACGGCAGACGTGTTGGCAAGTTATCGGCCTACAGAAATGCAGGCGCAGGGGTACTTAGCCGGTACTCGTTTTGTTGTTGGCGTCCAAAATGCTTTGGATAGAAATCCGCCCTCGTTGGCCGAATCTAGTACTTCTCCGCGTGGGTTAGGCTACGACTCGACAAATGCCAGTGCGTTCGGCAGAACCATTCAAGTGTTGGTGCAGAAAGGCTGGTAGGCCTTTAGGAACAAGCACTTGAAGCGACTAGATTTGGGAGAGAGCCGTATAGCACAAACTGCACTCCGTCTGATTGTGATCCTCGCCTCCGTATCTGTGTTCGGCAGCTCGCAGGCGTCGGAATCCTCTATAGACGATCTGTTGGGCAGCTTGCTTAGTATGCGTTACATAGGAGTGGGCACCGTTACGGCAAACGATCGGCCGACGTTGTCACCTGACGGCAGTTGGTTGGCGTATACCGTTAAGGAAAGTGGACAGGCTCCCGTTGCAACTCATCGACTGAGCGAATCCCGGGCTCTGTCATCTATACCGAAGAACTCCCGTCTGGTTGTACAGAATCTTGTAACAGGCGCTCGTCATGACATAAGTCCTTATGGCGCGGCGTCATGGTTGCCCGTTTGGTCCCCGGATAGTCGGTCTCTAGCTTTCTACGCAGCGGTCGGTGAGGAGGGGCACCTATGGATGTTTGAGACGGCATCTCGACGATCATATGAGGTTAGCGCTCTTCCCATCCACTTCAGCTTGAATGACGCGGCGCCGGTTCAATGGAGCAGTGACGGGGGCAGGGTGCTTATCTCTGTAGAGGCCGTTGATAGGGACGCGTCAAAATCACAGGCCCAGCTGCATGTGCCACAAGCTGCATCAGTGAGCGTATACACGACGAAGGCTGGTGAGTCATCAGGGTTTAATGCCGAGGCGCCACTGCAAAAGAGCTTCCAGCTGACTCCCTCTGCCCGGCTCATTATTTTGTCCGTGAAAGAAAAGCCTGCTGGCGTAGTTGAGAGCACGGTCGTTTTGGAAACCGCCGCCCGGCCAGCGACTTTCGGAATGTATTCCGAATCAGGGCGATGGATTGCCTACTTATCTCCGCCGACCAATATGGTCGCAAGCACGCGCGGGAAGCGAAATCCGACGGCAGTCGCCGAGGTGGTGTCCAATCTAACCATTATCCCGGCGACAGGGGGGGGGGCGATATTCGAGACCGAAAACATCGATTTTCCCAACAGCCCGACGTCTTTGCCGATGTGGTTGAGGAACGACGTTTTTATCTACTCGCGGGCAGGAAGGCTAAATGTCGTGCGGCTCGGTAACAATCAGGCTGTGACAGAGACAGTTGGGCCTAGTGATCTTCGTGCTCTCACGATTGCTGAGGATAAGGCTGGTAGTGGAGTGGTTGCAGTTGGCGGATACACCGGATCTTCTGCTAACTATGATCGAGGAAATTCGGTGGTTTGGATTCCACAACGCGATTCCGCGTCAGCGATAGAAATCAAGCTTCCGGTCGGCTTAAAATTCATGTCACTGGTGACCTCTCGTCGACATACGCTTTGGCAGCCCGCGCCTAACACTGTAACGTTAATTTGTGCGTCGACCGACGGGACGGGAGATACTGCTCTTGTGCGTATCAAAATCCCATCTGGGGCAACGCAGATTTTGTGGCGCGGCCAAGGCAGGATACTACCTGTTGATGTCGTGCCTGATCATTCCCAACTTATCGCGCGATTCGAGGATCAAAATACGGCGCCCGATCTATGGCTGCTCTCCGCGACCGGCCAGCGCCAACAGCGGCTCACAGATTTGAATCCCGGCGTCAAAGCGGTTGAGGTCGGAAAAGTACTGTACTTATCTACGCCAGTGCCAGTCTGGGATGGCCGCCTCGTGGATACAACTTCTGCGATAATTCTTCCCAAGAATGTTCGCTCTAGCGACAGGTTGCCAGCTGTAGTGACTATGTATCCCTCAGATCGAAAGTTTGAGAGCGCGAGCAAATTTGGTGGCGGGAGTGAGGCGGGGGTACCTACCGCTGTGTTGTTGAGAAAGGGATACGCAGTGATTTATGCCGATCTCCCCACTCGGCCGCTGAATACGGTTGGAAATCGCGCCCAAGAGGCAACGGATGCCTTGCTTCCTCAGGTCTACAATGCAGCCTCTAAGGGATACATAGATATCAACCGCGTTGCATTGTTCGGTTGGTCACAGGGCGGCTATACCGCCGTTGCCATAGCTACACGCAGTAATCTTTTTCGAGCGGTCGTGGCGGGGGGGGCGGCATACGACTTGGGAGGTCAGTACGGGTACATGGCAAGTGGCAAAAAGGTTGGAGATCGTTGGGCTGAGCTTGCGCTCAATGTCGGTGGGCCTCCGTGGGAAGTCACCTCTCGATACATCGAGAATTCACCGTATTATCAGGTGAGCAAAATAATGTCCCCAATTCTTCTGCTCGTGGGAGATCAAGACGCGGAAGGACGTGCGTTGGAGCACCTTAAGATGTTTTCTGCTTTGCAGACTGCCGGTAAAACAGCGGAACTGGCAGTTTATGAAGGCGAGGGCCATGTCCTTTTCGGGGGGAGCCGCCCCAACAGTGATGACGTATGTCTACGAATGCTAAGATTCCTTGATCTCCAGCTGCGATGAAGTCTTTTTTTCAGCCTAATTTTCTGGAACGGCTGTCATTCGCGCTATCCGACCAGCCTCTTGCCCAACATTCTGCGCCAAGATGCCGGAATATTTCGGTCATTCCGCTAGTCACTCCAGATGGCTGACTAGATAACGCCTGCTCCAGGCGGTTTCTATCAAGCAGCCGCTCTTGCACTAAGATTCCATCTAATAGCATAGCGCGGGCGAATTCTCTGTTATTAGATAGAATCTGCATGGCGTGATTCTCCATATTTCCTTTTCCCTTGCGTTGCAGAAGCTCCGCGGGCACATCGCGCGCGAAGGCATAGCGCGCCAAGGCACGTTCGCGCTTGTTTGCCAGAATGTAAGTGGGAATGGCCAGACAGGTCTCGATAAGCGGTTGCGAGGCTAGTAATGGCGAAATGTTCGCGGGATCGCCAGGTCGAGAGAAGGGGTCGTAACAGTCCTGGTGTGCTGTCAACAAGTAAATCTGTGACAGCTTTCCAGGCGGGCAGGTTTTTGTCGGTTGACTACGCCTGCTTTCGAAGAGTTGCTCGCGGTGCACCCAATTGATGACTTCCTTAGAAATCAACTTGCGGTGTCGGTAACCTAGGCCGAGAGGGTCGAATTTTCCTGCTATGATCCCATGAAATACTGATCGTCCAAGTACGTGCCAGTAGGTTGCGCCTTCGATTTGCGCCAGTCTCAGTGTAGTGTTCAATGCAGAAGGGCTGATGCCGTGGCGGTGCATATGATCTGCCACAATCGACTCCAAGTAGGCGAGAAATATTTCATCGCCGCCGTTGCCAGAAAATATTGCGGTCGCGCCGCAAGCATGAGCGAGCGCGGCCTCTGGACGACTATGCTCTACTCGGCGCATATAACCCTCAGGAATTGGGGAGAAACGCGCAGCAAGCATTTCCCGAAGGTCGATCTCTGCGCATCTCTCCTGTTCGATCAGGGAACAGCCCGCATGATCCGCCGCTAGCTTGGCGTATGCTCGCTCGTCGCTGCCGTGTCCCTTGGAGAAGTGGGTTACACAAGTTACTGAGGGCGCAGACGGCGCTTGTCGCAGGCAAGCCAGGACGATCGAGGAGTCGAGGCCGCCCGACAAATTCAATAGAATATTAGGGTGGCGGGCCGCCCAGGCATCAGTGCATTCTAAGGTCACTCTGCGTAGTGCTTCCGCTGCGCTCTCCCAATCATCGTTGATATTCTGCTGCGATATCGCGACCGGATCCCAAAGCACACGCTTATCAGTTTTCTCCCGCAGACGGTGCAAGCATTCGCCAGGGCGCAATTCTGTAACTTCGTTCAGTCCTGTTCGCTCGGAATGAACTGCGCCAACAAGATGGGACATCATGTATGACCAATTAATACTGAATCTGGACAAGCCTAGACGCCGCCAATCGACCAATTGGGATGAGAATATCTGCAGTCCGTCATGTTCCAGCGTAAAGCATGGCAAGTCGCCGCAGGGGCTTCTAAGAAGCCATGTAGCCGCCGATGAGCGCACGCTCATAAAAGCCACGTAACTTCCCCAGTATTTATCGATGAGCACGCTGGGTCCGTTAATATTAAGAAGGTCCGCATCATGATGGCTTATCGCATAGCGCTGAACAGCATGCTGCCTGCCGCCTGATTTCTCCCTTGAAAATATCGATCCAACGATGAGGCCGTAGTCCCCAATTTTTACTACATCGTGGCCCGATGCATCGGAGTCGCATGTCAAGACAATAATTCCCGGCCGCGACAGGGCTCTCTGCCAACATTCTTTTTTCTCTACCAATTCCATAAGTTGCCCGGCGCGCTGGCGCTGAGCTGGATTCCGGTCATCCCATGACCACGCAAGGTATCGGATCATTTTGGCGCTCAATCTAAGTTATAACGATGGGCGTAAACCAGCGCGTGTAATTCGCAGTACCGTTTAGCACGTATTTATCGAACTGGACCCAGCTATGCGCCGCAAAAGGAGCGGTTCTAACTCCAATCACTAAGTGCGCCCGCATACGGTAGCGTCTTAAAAATGACAATAGTGCGAGGGAATCAAACAGGCAGCGATCCCGAGAAGCGTATGCAAACGGGCGCAGGGTGGAGAAGACATTGGTTAGTCGACGCACGCTCTCAATATCAGTGTTCGTGGCGTCACCAGCGGGCTGGCGTCCTAGGTCATCTAAGGTATGCGATAGCGATCTGAGGCGAAAAGTGAATGCAGTACTTATGTATGAATAGAAAAAACATAAGACATGATGTAAGGAGATCGCAGTCGGCGTCGGCTGCTGCGGGTCAAAAATAGCTTCATCAACTGGCGGTAGAACGGCGCTGATCTGCCTTGCTAATGTGGCTGTTGTGCGCGGCTGTAGAAATCCGCCTCGTACGAGTTCCTTTGCGAACGAATCAAGATCGTCACTATGGAAATCAGCGTATTCTCCGGCTTCGAGAGCAGCGCGCTCATCGGTGATGAGCATTCGAAGCAATCGCGTCTGCTTAGGGTCTAGTCCGTAGTACGCGTCCCGCTTAACATCCAGTAATACTGCGGATGACGTAGGTATGCACATGTAAACCCGTGGCGCTAGAGAGTAATGGTCCACCGCCGATCTCCAATAGTGGGCGCTTAAGTTGGTGAAGGCGGGTGCGCCCAAGCTTTAGGCTCGCACACACCCGCCTTGGAGGCTACTTAAGAGAGTTAGCCGGGGAACATCTGATCGTTAACACGTAGCGTTGCAGGATCGAAGTATGCTCCGCCGGTGGCCTGCTTTGTTTCGGTGCTGGCGCGGCCCAATTCAATAATTGAAAGTTTCATGACTCTCTCCTTGAGATAGAATTAGATACGCAGTTTACGAAGGAAACAGCTGATCGTTGAGACGCTGTGTGCTGGGATCGAAGAACGATCCACCTGTGCCTGCCTTGGTTTCCGTGCTTGCACGGCCGAGTTCGACGATTGACGATTTCATGTGATTCACTCCTTGTATAGATCAACGGCGCCTCATGCTGAGGCTATTACGCAGGGCCAGTCGATCGTGAGACTCTGCGTGCAGGGTCGACGACGATTTTCCTGTGCCCTGTTTGGTCTCCGTGCTAGCACGGTCCAATTCTGCAAATGCGGGCTCCATAATTCACTCCTTGTGCATGCATCGAGCAGGTGTTGATGTAATGCGCTATTTAGGCGTGCGCGCGAGGAGGAGTTATAGCCCGGTCATGAAAAGAATTTCTGACTGGATATAAATCTTGATAGCTCGAATAATTTGGGCCTCTCATTCTTGCCACTCCGAATCATTCGCTCGGCCAGTTAGGGGATCGAAGTAAGGGCCAGGGCCGCGGCCTTTCGTGACTTTGGTCGCCTTGCCGAGTAATGAGGGACGTCCTGTCATTTTCGCTTTCCTAGGCATTGGTGCTAGCTCGTGTTTGTCTCGTCGGTAACCAGTCATCGTGTGAATGCATTGAATTGGGTCTCAGAAATCCCGTCAAGTCGTTATGGCTTATGCATGCGGGATTTGAGCGAACGGTTGTTGCCCGCAAGTATCAAAGCTAGTTTGCGACTGTTAGTGCTTTACGAGGAAGGTGTATGTAAGTCATTGACAGCTAAATGCTTGGGCGTATGGTTTTAAGTCGAGACAACCTTGGTGTGCGGTGGAAGGCTTCTGCGCTCTGTTCGCGAACTTCGATCCTGCGAACAGGGCTCATGCGTATCACCGACACCGGATTTCGAGGATTAACGCAAGACGTGCCGTATTGGTTGAGATGTAGTGGATGCAACTTAAGCGCTATGTGTAGCTGTATATGAGCGGAATTGTCGTTATTTGATGAGCCCGGCTTGACTTTGACCAAGTGTCCGGGGGTTTCCGGTCTGATGAATCGGTGTGCGGCGCTCTGGCACTGATCAGGAAGTTGAGACGGAAATGTGGTGGCCATCAGGTTCGGAACATGCCGATACTGAGCGTCATTCGCTGTGTACCTTGTTGATCCGGCGGCATGTGTTGGGCAGCAAAAATTACTTCCAAGGAGTACATCGTTTGAACCAGAGAGTCCCTGTTTTGGTGCTGTCCACTTTGGCAGCAATCTCCTGCACCACCGTCCAAACCACTTCGCCCGGTTCTGTCGGGGTCGATCGCAAGCAGATGATGCTGGTCTCCGAAGCTGAGGTAGAGAAGGGTTCCGCCGAGGCTTACCAGCAAGAAGTATCTAAAGCGAAATCCGCCGGAAAGCTGAATTCCGATGCAAAACTCGCGGCGCGGGTGCGGAATGTCAGCCAGCGTTTGATTCCGCAGACCGCGACGTTCCGCCCAGATGCACCTAAATGGAACTGGGAGATCAACACCCTCAACACAGACGATCTGAACGCCTACGCCATGCCCGGCGGCAAGATCATGGTGTATAGCGGTCTCGTCGAAAAACTGAATCTCACCGACGCTGAAATGGCCGCCGTCATCGGCCACGAAATCGCGCACGCACTGCGCGAACACAGTCGCGAACGCATCTCCCGCCAATACGCCCAGCAACTCGCATTGAGCGGCGTTGCAGTAGCAACGGGCGCGGGCGAAGGCGCCATGAGCCTCGCCAACATGGTGGGCTCAGTAACATTTCAGCTCCCCCATAGCCGGGAGCAGGAATCCGAAGCCGATGTCATCGGCATGGAGCTCATGGCCCGTGCGGGTTATGACCCCAACGCCGCCGTCAGCGTATGGAACAAGATGCTGAAAGCCACCTCGGGCAGCGGCGGCAGCCCGGAATTCCTGAGTACCCACCCGTCGGCACAATCGCGAATCCAGGATCTGCAGGCACTTGTTCCTAAAGTGATGCCGCTCTATCGCGCCAGTCAAAGCTGAGTAAAAGCCGCCCCCGCGATTCGCCGCCACCCACGCCGCCGAATCGCGGGAGCCCAGCCGAAAGCCTCGGCACAAACCCTGCTAAGCATCTCCTCAGCACCGAAAGGAGGCGCTTCATGGATACCCAACCTCAATCCGATCCCGCGATGACGAAACTTGCCGATCTCATCGACGCGGCAAGCATAGGCATGCTCACGACAGCTGAATCGGGCGGCTCTTTACGCAGCCGTCCGCTTGGCACGCTTCAGATCGACTCCGAAGGGGCCCTCTGGTTCTTCACCTCGATCGCGTCCCATAAAGTCGACGATATCGATCAACACCACAAAGTAAATCTCAGCTACGCCAACCCTTCCCGCCAGGACTACGTTTCCATCTCTGGCACCGCGCAGCTCGTGAATGACCGCGCGAAGATGAAGCAGCTGTGGACGCCGTGGATCGAGCCCTGGTTTCCCAAAGGCGTCGAAGATCCTGATCTCGCGCTGCTCCGAATCTCGGTAGACGAAGCCGAATACTGGGACGCGCCCGACAGCAAAGTGCAGCGCCTGTTAGGCCTCGCGAAGGCGATGGCAACCGGCAAAACCGACAAGCTCGGCGAGCACGCCAAGATCAAACCGGGCGCAGCCGCGGGTCACTGACCCCAGCCCCCTCTGTCACCGGCTCCCACGCACGCGGGGGAGCGCCCGAGCAATTCCTACAGCAAACGAATCTGCGGCGGGGCAAACGATCCCGCTGCAGGTCCGCGTCTGGGATAATGGGCTCAATATCATGAGCGCGCCTTCACCTGTTTCCATGCCGCCTGCGACACACGGTCCGCGTGTGGTGATCGTAGGTTGCGGCTTTGGCGGCCTGTTCGCCGCCAAAGCAATGCGCCGCGCGCCCGTCCAGCTTTACGTGATCGATCGCAATAACTACCACCTCTTTCAACCGCTTCTATATCAGGTGGCATCCGCCGCTCTGGCGCCCGCAGACATAGCGCAGCCCGTGCGCCGCATTCTGCGCGGCCAGCGCAACGTGTTCGTGATGCTGGGCCAGGTTGATCGCGTAGCTCTTGAAGAGCGCGCGGTGTACTGCGCGGGCGCGAAGATCGAATACGACTACCTCATCCTCGCGCCTGGTTCCGTCGACAATTATTTCGGCAAGAACGAGTGGCATCGCTTCGCCCCCGGCATGAAAGATGTGGAGGATGCCACGCGCATCCGCTCGCGCCTCCTGCTCTCTTTCGAGACAGCTGAGATCGAGACAGATCCTGCCGAACGCGCCGCGCATCTCTCCTTCATCATTGTTGGTGGCGGGCCCACAGGTGTGGAGCTCGCTGGTGCCATCAAAGAGCTCGCAGTGGATGTCATCCCGCGTGACTACCGCGTAGCCGATACTCGCCGCGCGCGCGTCATCCTTATCGAAGGCGGTCCGCGCCTGTTAGGCAGCTTCAGCCCAGACTCCTCGCGAATGGCGCTCGAGCAGCTTGAAGGCCTCGGCGTCGAAGTGCGTCTGGGCCAACGCGTCGAACAGATTTATGCGGATGGCGTGGAAGTCGGCGGCGAGCGCCTGCGCAGTTACAACATCATCTGGGCCGCCGGCGTGAAAGCATCGCCTCTCGTGCAGACCTTAGGCTTCGAGCCCGGCCCAGGCGGACGTATCAAGGTCATGCCAGACTGCTCAGTGCCCGGCTATCCCAAAGTATTCGTGATTGGTGACGCGGCCTATCTCGATGACCCGAAAACTCACAAGCCCATCCCCGGCGTCTCGCAAAGCGCTTTGCAGATGGGCCGCTACGTAGCGCGCGTGATCCAGGAAGAAATCCAGGGCCAGCGAAAGGCGCGCGATCGCGGCTTTCGCTACCGTGACTTCGGCTCGATGGCGACCGTCGGCAAATCGCGCGCCGTGGTCGAAATCGGCAAGCTGCATTTCCAGGGCCTGCTCGCGTGGCTCGCCTGGCTCTCGCTGCACGTCACCGTGCTCATCGGGTTTCGCAACCGCATCTCCGTGCTTCTGTCATGGATCTACAGTTATGTATTCTTCAATCGCGGTTCGCGACTCATCACCGGCATGGAGCTTGAATCCGTCAAAGACATGATCAACCCGCAGCAGCCCCTGGACCACAAAGGGTGGAAGGACGAGCCCGACACCGTGCCGCCGCCTGCACGCTGACATGGTCGCAGTTTCCCGTCCGCCACCGCGTGGCACACGCCCCTCTCCGCTCGCCGCCGGGAATAAAGTCACCCTGGAAAGTTTCTTTGGTGTCTTTCGCTACAGCCGACGCGCGCTCGAGCTCGTATGGAGCACGAGCCGCAAGCTGACGTTGTGGCTGGCCGTCCTAACACTCCTCGCCGGGTCGCTGCCCGCACTCGTCGCTTACATCGGGGCGCACATCGTCGACTCAGTCGTCGCCGCCATCAACGCGGGCGGCGGCGACGCGAAACGCGTGTTGGAATTCGTCTTCCTCGAAGGCGTGCTCATCGCATTGATCGCGGGCACACAGCGAGGCATTTCGCTTTGCCAGTCGCTGCTCCGGGCGCAACTGGGCCAGCGTGTGAATGTGATGATTCTCGAGAAGGCGCTGACACTCGACCTGCAGCACTTCGAAGACTCGGAGTTCTACGACAAGCTCACCCGCGCGCGTCGCGAGGCCTCCAGCCGCCCGTTGAGTCTCGTGATGCGCACCTTCGGGCTCGTCCAGAACGGCATCTCGCTCGTCAGCTACAGCGTACTGCTAGTTCACTTCTCGCCATGGGCTGTGGCAGTGTTGCTGCTCGCGGGTCTGCCTGCATTCATTGGTGAGGCCAAGTTCTCCGGAGACGCGTTCCGCCTGTTCCGTTGGCGCTCGCCAGAGACCCGCATGCAGACGTATCTCGAAACGGTGCTGGCGCGCGAGGATCACGTCAAGGAAGTAAAACTCTTCGGCCTCGGCGAGCGCTTCCTCGATCGCTATCGAAACATCTTTCACCGCCTTTATAAGGAAGACAAAGCCCTCACCATTCGCCGCGACGTGTGGGGCTTCGGCCTCGGCCTCGTCGCCACGGTAGCCTTGTACGGCGCCTACGCCTGGATCGCCGTCAGCACAGTCGCCAGCCGCATCACGCTCGGCCAGATGACGATGTATCTGATGTTGTTTCGCCAGGGCCAGACGGCAGTGTCGGCCAGCCTGTCGGCGATCGGCGGGATGTACGAGGACAATCTTTATCTTTCGACGCTCTACGAATATCTCGAAACGCCGGTGGATATGGCCCCCGGCACCGCACCCCGCGGCCCTGATCCGAGCGACGGCGTGCGCTTCGAGGACGTGGGATACAGCTATCCAGGCTCGACGGAGCCCGCGATCGAGGGGGTATCGCTGCATCTGAAACCCGGCTCGAGCCTCGCGCTCGTGGGTGAGAACGGCTCGGGCAAGACGACGCTCATCAAGCTGCTCACCCGACTTTACGTGCCCACGACAGGCCGCATCCTGCTCGACGGACTCGATCTCGCCGAGTGGGACGAGCGCGCGCTTCGCGAACGCATCGGCGTCATCTTTCAGGATTTCACGCGCTATCAGATGCTGGTCGGCGAGAACGTCGGCGCGGGCGATGAGCCTTACTTCGAAGACGAAGCGCGCTGGCGCGAGGCGGCGGACAAGGGCAGGGCGAGCGAGTTCATCGAGACTCTGCCCGCCGGCTACAACACGCAGCTGGGAAAATGGTTCAAGGATGGTCGCGAGCTCTCGGGCGGCCAGTGGCAAAAGATCGCGCTCTCGCGCGCATTCATGCGCACCCGGGCGGACGTGCTGGTGCTGGACGAGCCCACCGCAGCGATGGACGCGCAGGCAGAGGCGGAAGTCTTCGAACATTTTCGCCAGCTCGCGCAGGAGCGCATCACGATCCTGATCTCACACCGTTTCTCCACGGTGCGCATGGCTGATCAGATCGCCGTGCTCGATCGCGGCAGAATCGTGGAACGCGGCAGTCACGAAGAGCTCATGAAGCTCAATGGACGTTATGCGCATCTCTTTGCCTTGCAGGCGCGCGGTTACAGATAGCGCGGTCGCCGGACGAAAAAAAACCCGCGAACGAATTGCTTCGTGCGCGGGTTAAAAGGCCCGAGTTGGCCTTTGAGGGCCCGCCGGAGTCGTTGGCCGGCCGGCCCTGGTGACTTACTGGATCAGCTTGTAAACGACTTCCGAAAGGGCACTCTCCATGCCGGAGGTGGTGTAGGCGCGGACGGCGAAGTAGTGCGTGCCGGCGTCGA